>Ga0209629_10001314_pt1 | contig 15513 bp, 7 predicted proteins | sample TergutCu122P5_FD_187286 | JGI IMG/M metagenome (GOLD analysis project Ga0209629, IMG submission 187286) | Cubitermes ugandensis P5 segment gut microbial communities from Kakamega Forest, Kenya - Cu122 P5 (SPAdes) (version 2) | ecosystem: Host-associated > Arthropoda: Insects > Digestive system >...
ATGTACATGTGTGTGTGTGTGTGTGTAGATATGTATGTTTCTAATTATTTACTCCATGGAGCAGAGTTCTTCTTGAGAAGCTAACCAGTTTTCAGGTAGTCTAAAAATTCCCTGCATTTTATGGAACCCGAAGGTTTATTACTGTAATCACAAGTGCCAGCTACCTGTCCCCATCCTCAGCCAGCTCGATCCAGTTCACACCCCCCACATCCCACTTCCTGAAGATCCATATTAATATTATCCTCCCATCTACACCTGGGTCTCCGAAGTGGTCTCTTTCCCTCAGGTTGCCCCACCAAAACCCTGTATATGCCTCTCCTCTCCCCCATATGTGCTAATGCCCAATCCATCCCATTCTCAATTTTATCACCTGAATAATATTTGGTTAGGAGTACAGATCATTAAGCTCCTCATTATGTTTTCTTCACGCGCTTGTTACCTCATCCCTCTTAGGCCCAAATATTCTCCTCAGCACACTATTCTCAATTATGAACATATATTTTTGTTTGGAAAATATACCACGAGCACCTATTATGTATGCCAATGGTATACAGCTACATAAGACTGCTGAAATATTACCAATGCATGCTTCTGCTCCAGTCTTTCTTTGGCCAGCAAACTTTTCAGATTTTCATCTCTCAACCAGTACATATCAGCGCAATCACAGATAGGTAGGTTGGTTATGCTTCTGTCAAATACTAACCAATTTCATGCTACAATATGATCCTTGTAAAGCTAATAGTAAGCTGATCAAGAATTCCTTTTCTTTACTGAAATTTTCAGTTTATCCCATATTCACAAAATTAGAGCACTGGATTCTATGTTGGGCGAGCAGAAACCAGACCAAATCTTCACTCCCTATTTCTCTAAAACAGCTCTAATACTGTCCTTACACTTACCTTCCAAGTGGTCTTGCCATAGAGGTTTCCTGACAAAAATGTTATGACTTTCCTAGTCCCCTCACAAACGGTGCATGAACCACTTTTCTTATCTCCCATTATTTAATTGCTCTGACAACATGAAGTGATGGGGCCGAGATAGTGTAGTTGGTATAGTGACCTGCTAAAGGCTGGACACTCCAGAGATCGAATCATGGTAGGAACAAGACTTTCTGCACCCATCCAGATTGGCAATGGGGCCTACCCAGCCTCCTGTACAATGGGTATTGGGTCTCTCTCTCTGGGGTAAAGTGGCGAGGGTGTAGTATTGACCACCCATCCCTATCTAGTGCTTAGGTTGAAAAAAAATAATAGCATTATACCTGTACTCCACTTAGAACAGACCATGAAGGTTAACTATAATATGAAGTGAAGGACACAAATTATGAAGTGTATTTGTACTATGCTTCTCAACACTGTGCCTTCAAACTTCACAAATCTATGTACTCCTGCAGAGGGACTGACAATGCGTCACAGCCATGAAAACACCAGTTGAAACAATACATTTAAGTGGTTTACTTAACAATGATCTTGGTAGCTCACACTACATAGCGATATGTATATTTTTAATGCTGTCCAATGCTTATACGAACATTTCAAAATTTTGTTCATCAGCTATTTGTGTCATGTATTTTCCAAACCAATTCTAGAGTTAACAGCTTGCTGTTACTGTCCTACTCTACTTCATACAAAAATAAATAAGTCAACAAAAGAAAACAAACAAACAAACAAACACTGCTTGAAATGGCAGCAGATTTCTTTACTTCAACTGTCTTCCAATTTGAAGACGGACAGAAGTGTTTCTGAGGGCACAGAAATGTAAAATGAGCAGACATTTATAAGACGGTGATATCATTAATCAGAAATTTTGTCAAGTGACTGCAGACTGGGGTTTGAGTTGCATTAAAGGGAATCATGTTTGAGAAATTGAAATGTTGGTGTGTCATGGCATAACTGAACACTATGTTCCTTAACCTTAGTAGCTGATATAGAATCATAAAGACAAGTACTGTACTACACTATTTACAACTGTACATATAATGTCATGGTTTGTGTACATTTACCAGTAACAAGACAGTGGGTAAAATTAAAGTGGGTACTCCTGCTGTCAGCGCAATCATTACAATGATATTGCTTAACCCTTTCACTACTGGTGAAGAGAGATGTGTCTTATCTGAATGTACGTATCTGTACAATGTTTCATCTCTGCACATGCCTTCACGATTTTAACTTCAACCTTTTAAAGTCCAATGGTAGCAGTGTGCACCCCTGCTATAAGGCAGTTTGTTTGGTTCACACAATAAACAGTCAATGTTGTCCTGAACACAACTAAATGACTAAATTTTGAAACATAAATGCAATGCACTATGGAGGCTCTCACAGCATTCTTGTGTAGGATGAAGTCTTCTAGGTTGTGACACAATGTCGCTGAGACAGTGACATGGTATCACAAACCAGAAGACTTTGATCTTAAAAAGTGCGGTGTTTTCAGGAGTTAAAAGCTCCATTTGTAACTAAGGCACAAAGCTCTTATACTTATCCCTTTTTATATTCACTTTCTGAAAATACAACAAAAAACAAAACCAACATTTTAGCACTACGTGTATTGAGCTCAACAGATTAATGAAAAATATACGAACTGCTCTTCCCTGTGGCAGAAATGTTCAGTCCAGAGTAATTTACAGTTTAAATACAAACTAAAACCCAAGAGAATGAACAATACAAATATTCTTGCATGTAGCAGACACCCATCTGTTATTAAAACAAGAATGTAAATGTGTACCTCAATGTGCAGTATGTATTTTTCAAAAGTGTTCTTTGCAATTTTGTGAACCTTGGCCCTGATATGCATTTGCTACAAATACACACTCACTTTTGCTAAGGTTATTTGTAAGAAATTAATTTTGCTTCATCCATATGCCATTAAGTATACACGACAATGAGAAACTTTCATGAAATTTTGGTATACGTTTTATGTCGTGTAAGTTCATTCTTCACTGACTAACATGGATTAAAATTACATGACAACTTCTAATGTGGACATCAAACACTGAATAATTGATAAATACCAACACATGCACTTTTTCACATTCAACACTGTATTAATCTAGAATGTTGATTTCAAAGTTAAAATACAATAAAAATACTTAAAGGTACTCCGACATGTTTTGATCTTAACAGATCATCATCAGGGAGTAGGTCTGTACCTCGTTAAAAGTTACTGAATAATTTAAAATTTAAAAAACACTGAATTTAAAATCCTGACAATCAATCCCGGTGTTGTGGCAGCAATATGTGTAGTATTGTCAATGCACTGCACCACAAGGGTCACCACGTACACCTGCTACACGTATTGCTGCCACAACACCGGGATTGATCGTCAGGATTTTAAATGCAGTGTTTTTTAAATTTTAAATTATTCAGTAACTTTTAACGAGGTACAGACCTACTCCCTGATGATGATCTGTTAAGATCGAAACATGTCGGAGTACCTTTAAGTATTTTTATTGTATTTTAACTTTGAAATCAACATTCTAGATTAATACAGTGCTGACTGTGAAAAAGTGCATGTGTTGGTATTTATCAATTATTGAATTGAAAAATGCACGGTGAAACATTGAAAATCAAACATTGAAGTCCATTGTAATATGTAGTGTAATTCTGCAGATGAAACTTGTGGACAGGCAGAGAGAGAGAAATTAAGCATTCCCTTTATTCACAATGTGCAAAGAACACATAATTATTCACAGTATCATAACATTTCTTTGTACACATGTGTGATATCTCAAAGCATTACTACAGCTGTACAGTCACTAGCTCCCCAATCTTAGAATATTATTCAGTGACAGGATGTTCTGTGGTGTTTTACACATCTTGTGTGCTCATGTAGCATTTTCCAGAGGGTCTTCCCCACTGCTTGTTGTTTCACAAGCACATACGAAGACATCACATCACCTCATCCACTACATGCATAGATCACAGCCATTACTTCTGGAAGGAATTTTCGCACTCTTTCTGTCCACTGACTGATATTTCCAAGCTGACACAGAACTACTGAATATATTCACAGTTGCAAATGCCCTTATTCAAATTCACAGCTCTCAACATTTATGTAGCTCTGAGGAGTTGGTCTGTACATATCATGCAGTGTTTGTCGAGAATATACACAACGTCATCTTTGCAGAACAAATGTGTAGCTGGGGTCTGCTGATGCTGTAGAAGACTGGCCCAGTTATGTCACGAATATTCTTTGACCCATTCAGGTAACTGGTTGAGACTTACTGTACATTTTTTTATATACATAGCATACCAGTAAATAAGACATGTGGATGATTATTTCTAGTTCACGGCCATAAAACGACATTTCAAACTGAGTATGCGTAACAGACACTCTTGAAAAGCCCTCCTTAGTCAAGACATCATACTGTATTTACCTGACTGCAAGACGACTCTAATCTAAGATGAACACCCCAAATAAAACACAACTGCCAAGGGAAAATGTATTTATCCAAATGTAGGATGACCCCCAAAAATAAAACATCTTCTAAGGGTGATGCAAAACTGACAACTTGTTACTTCCTACTGGCAGTTTCAAAGTAGAAGGAAGCATAAGACATGGGAAAGCAGTGTTAAATATTCATGACATAACTCAACCAAAACAACCGAAGACAGAAACATGTATTTCTGAAGAACTGTCCGCCATGCTGCATTGAAGATGATGGCCATGCTGCGCTGTTTGGCATGCCTCACAGATGAAGAGTTATCACCATGCTGTACAGTGCTGGCTAATCTGTACAGTGCTCGTTCACAGATCAATGAGAACCTTACCTGGAGGACCCGATCAACATTGGGCAAGTCATCATACATGATGGTACTGAAGATTCCAGTGAAGTACCCACGCACAATATTACTGACGATCAAAACCATCGTCGTGTACATACCGATGATTCTGACAATACAATTAACAAGGCATCATTAATACTTCACAATACATATTTGTGTATCAACTATTTTGCAATACAGTTACCTGCAAGATACGATCCACATATGGCAATTCTGTAAACATGATCTGCTCCAACAAACCAGTCATGATGCCTCGGATGATTTTAGAAAACAGAAGGACCAGGCCGACGTATAAACCTATGATTCTAAGATAAAGAAACAAAAATATATATCTAAAATTTAAATGATTAAAACCACAAAAACAGCGGGGTCCTGAATAAAAATAATGTTCTTTCAAGAGAAATTTATATTAAATTACGGTAAGAAACAAAGTTGTCCATGCAGAACTCACAAAGCCTACTTCTCCATTAGACAGACTTCAAGCTGTAAAATTTAATGCTGTTAAGTTATATTTAACACAAATTTATGTTCTAGCAAAAAAATTCAATTTAGCTAGTAGGTTAGCATGTTACGATCATGTGCAGATGGTCAACAGATGTGAATCTTCATGACAATATACATGTTATAAATAATTAAAAGACAATGATATTTCAATAAACCTATATGACATTATTCACAAAGGAAAACTTCACTATAACTTGCAGTGATGAACTATGAAATTGTAGTTCAACTGATTTCCATTACATTAATATTCAATTCCTTAAGAGTCATCTGTAATTTTAAATAAATAACATTCCATTCTGCAGTAATGAAGCAATGTAATTGTGAATGACTTTGTTATCAACAATTTTTAAATTAGGTTAATCTGTAAATTAAAGACATACTCTAATTCTAAAGTTCAAGTAGTGCACACACAGTAGAAAGGGCAGATGGAAAAGAAATATTACTAAAATTTGAAAATGACCTAATCACTAGAAAAGCAGTAGACCTTGGGCTGATAGTCAGAACAGAGGTGGAAATCTACTGCTCAAAATAGCCGGCATCTTTCTCTTCAATACCATTTCCAGACCAGCTCTGCAGCCCACTCAGACTCACACACTATAGATCCTGAAGGCACTTTTGTGATTGTAAAGTGGATAGAACTTGAAGCTAACCACACATATTCACATAGTGCCAAAGATAAGAATGCACAGCAATTCACCTCCACTCCTATATGCCTTCATTGTGTAGTCCTTGAACACATTAATTTATCTACTGTCTTATTCATTTCTGACATTCAGCTACTAGTGGTTATTACAAGCATGAAATGCTGCTGATGTGTTGGGCATGAAATGGTATTAATATACTGCTGATACAATGAGTATGAATTGGTATGATATATGGCAGACACGTATATATGTATATCTGCTTATGTGTTGAACATGAACTGGTATCACATCCTGCTGATATGCTGAGCATGAACAGGTAAATATACTGCAGATGTGTTCAGCATAAAATGGTATGACATTCTCTGATGTGTTGAACATGAAGTGGTATGATATACTGCTGTGTTGAGCATAAAGTGGTATGATATGCTGCTGTGTTGAGCATAAAGTGGTATGATATACTGCTGTGTTGAGCATAAAGTGGTATGATATGCTGCTGGTGTGTTGAACATGAAGTGTCGTGCTATACTGCCAATGTACTTAGCATTAACCTTTTGGAGCCGGAATTTTACATTTAAATTTTAGCACACCTGTAGGTAAAATGCGAATAATACAGGAACCAAAAAAGGTAGCATTATGAAATAAACGGCACTTTGAGGAGGAAAAAACGGAGATTATGCAGCATGTTAAAAATATTCAGTATGTATATTTGTTGAATAAATATTTGAAATGTAGCGTGTGGAGGTTAGCGCTGCGGTACGACATATCTATATGTCGTTAGGCTTTAAAAGGTTAACTACAATGCCTGGCAGGTAATTTCAGTATATGATATATAAAATGGATAATTTTAACCCATTTAATACAATGCCCATAATTTTTGGTCATTTGTTTTTAAAATTAACAATACTTCAGTATAACTTACAGTACTTCAGCATAAATCACAGAGGACAGCATTAAGAAATTGGATGGCTATGTCAAATATCAGAGTAGCAGGTAAATTAGTAAAAAATGTGGTGACACTTGGCCTGCAAATAGGATATTTGTATCTGAACAATTTACACAATAATCAGGTGGGTCTCACATTACAACTGTCATAATAAATAACCCAAAATGTCATCTGAATAATGCAACAATGGGCACCAAGTGAACATAAACAGGCAAGAACACTGGCGCAGTAAAACACAATTCTGAAATGCATTTAAAGCCTCAAAAGTAGCAATAGAAATCCTAAAAATTGCTAATATGCCAAAGAATGTTTTTTTCCAAATAAATGCTGGCATAAAATTTCACATAATAAATAAACTGTACTACCCAAAATTTTATGTCTGCTTGTTTATATGCACCTTTTCAATTGCTTATAATGTAAGACATTCAATGGAACTAATATGCATAATTTGAAGACTGCAGTGTTTTGAGATGCGGTACCATATAGTATGGTAGAAATTTACATGTGTTCCAGAGGAACTTTCTAACTCCATCATCTACATTAAAGACTGTGGCAGTAGTTTTCATTGAAATATTATTAAATATCAACCAGAATGCATGGTGTCACATTCCACAAGATGGCTACTTCATAGTCACCCCTGTGAAAACCTCAGTATTGAAGGCAAAAACCTGTATGAGGTTTAAAAATTATGAGAGGAGGGATCAGTGAAAACTCAAGAGCACAGCCATATAATATGAACTAAGTTAAGAAAAAACAAAAATACACCAGTTGTCAGAACACTGATTGAACTACAGTTTTTGGACAGACATAAAACACATTTATCAAAAGTTCTGCTACAAAGACACTCTCTTTAAAGTTGAATAGATGCACTAAATTTAAGGAACCAGTGCAAGAATTGTTTGAAATTCAATTAAATATTATTAAATAATGGATACAGCTTACCCTTCTCCAGAAATGAAGCTCAGAGTTTTGGGGAACGCTTTATCGTTGAACGTGTACATAACTAATTTATTACAGTGATCGTCATCTATTTTTTTTAAGAAATTTTCATAATTCTCATCATTGCATGTTTCTGTGAGGGACCACCAACCCTGGCTGCTGGGCGGGTTGTCTCTATTATATTCCAGGCTGAGATTTCTATACGCCATGTCAAGCTGAGAAGCTGTAATACGATATATCAACATGAAAAAGGGTATAACACAGAAAAAAATTATAGGAAAAGAAAATAAAGTACTTAATTCACAGATATTAATTCCTTCTCCTCTTTTTCTGATCGCCGTCTATGACAGTGTCTATGGACCCACATAGAATGCTCTCAGACATCTGAACTGATGCACATGTTATCACCTTAACAAGCTGATAAAAGGGAAAAAATTACTTGAAGTACAAAATATGTGGCAATGGAATGAGACCTTACAATACAAGCATACCGAACACTGACAACTCAAACAAAAATTATGGAATACAGAAGTTCAGGAAACTACACCTTAAGCAAGGCCTGCAGTCATTGCAAATGCTCAAGTGTATTGCTGGGCCACCATTTGCAGCAAATTCAGCACCACCATTCCTTTTTGTTTTAGCAGGCCAAGTATTATAACCAGCAATCATGTGAGCAGCTGTGCCTAATGATCACAAATTGACAGCTCTTAAAGAACCAACGCCACCAAATAGTAAACGCTTATTATAATAATGCCCCTGAGCCTCTTCTGTTTCAGACTGAACTTCTGAAAGTATAAATATTTTAAACCACTGACAATAGATATGATAATCCAAGGCCTCCAACCACAAAGAATAATGCAATACAAAATAGCAAAACAAGAATACATACATCAATGCTCCAAGCAAGATACAAACCATGGTTCTAGTCTTTAAAAGTCAAAGACTGTACGTGCCTTACACACTATGCAATCAACTGTGATTAACTTTTCCAATTATTAAATAAAGAAACAAACAAAAAATGATAATGAGCAAAGGTAAAGTTTTTCCTTGTTATGCCTTTAAGGCATACATGGGGAGCAGAGCTATAACTCCACTCATTCTTAGCCTCGGGACTAGATGGAGTTGAGTGGTTAACTTCCATACTCTAGCCACTTTACCCCATGGGATTGGGTCCAGTACCCATTAATGACAGGGGCCTGGGGTAGCGTAGTGGTTAAGGCACTGCGCTACTAGTCTGTCAGTCCTGGCATCGATTCCCAGTGGTGTCACTGGGGATTTTTTCTGTGGTACTCCCGACAGAACCATGTGCCCTGAGGTCGACTCAGCCTCTGAAAGTGAGTACCAGGGATTTCTCCTGGGGTAAAGGCAGCCGGTGGGTTTGGCTGATGACCTACCACCCTTGTAGTGCCGAAACGTCAAGAAAATCCGGGGCCTTAACCTACCCGGAACCCCTTAGGCCACCTCAGCCTGTCGCAGGACACCTTTACTTTACTTTTATCCATTAATGATAATGTGTACAAAAGCTTAAAATAAGTAACTGTAAGTAGTGAATGGAACACACATTTTAAGTAACAAAAATATAAGTATTAACTATAAAACAACTTCCAGGTATAAGAATTTTACAGTGCTAAATAATAACCAATTCCACATGCACAACTGAATTCTGAGTGTATCCACAATGAAAGCATTAGAGTACTGAGGCACAGGTGGACAGGCTGATTATACCTTCATCAAGAGCACATTTATATATTGTTAATATGAAGGTGTGTGTGCAAAAATAGGTATCATTCCTCACAGCTGTACGTGACACACATCCACAATATTCTCACTATGATCCATGCATTTCTGTTGGTACTTTATCAGATTTACTAGGCTGCAGTAGTCCATTTGAGCATTCTGCAATCACACATGCATGGCTTCCTGGACTGCCACATCATTTTCTTAGTGACAGCTTCTCACATGACCTTTCAAAGTTCCAAATGGCTGGTGGTTTAGTACACAGGGAGTGGCATTCACAGAACCCTTTCTGGCTTGCATATCAACCAGTATGCACAGTATGCACTTCCTTTGTATAGCGTGTGTTTCTCTATCTTTACCAAATGGGGGCACTGTTCCAGCCTTCTGCTTCTTCTGAGATGTACTGTAATGCCGTTCTAAGCTTTGTTACTTTGTTCTAAGGCAGAAATGGTGAAATCACCAGTCATGACATTCAGAACGAAGTCACACTCAGGGGCATGTGCTTCAAGAAGCTGTAATTCCACATCAATATGTGACTTTGTGTTTATCCACTAACCAACAAAGAATTGAATATAAACTCACTTTCTGATATTTCAAAGTCAATATTATTTTCTGCATGGGACTGTGTATGATTTCAAGCTCTGTAACCATCACTCTTTGGTCATATTTGATGAAACATGAACTTAAAGCTTGTTCATTTATGCTGATGATCCTTGGTTGACCATTATCAGGCAGACCAGTGCTGTCAGTGTTGTCAACTCTTTAGTATTTCACCCATTGCTTAACATTGCAGGAACCTGTGCAGAGATCTCCTTACACATGACAAAGCTGACTAACAATGTTTGCAGCCATACGGTTCCTCTTAGTGTGAAACTCAATCACAGCACGCTGATTAAAGAAAATGTTAATGACAGGCAGTTTGTTTTAATGATTCTATTGGTATACTTGGGCATGCCATTGTACTTCAGGTTGGAAATAAGAGACAATACTAATAACCACATAATTCCTAGCCTACAATAAGTTGCTCTAATGTGTGCTTTCAGTATGGCACCTGTATCTGGTAACTCTAGATTCTGAACATTAGAAAATGACTCAACAGAAAGTTATTATATCCAAGACTTACCAATTGGCTTCATGAGTTGTGTGATAGGAGTGGCTGTTCCACGATTGGAAACTTTCAAGAATTTGGGAAAGATGTTAGGAACTAATGCCTTGTCATTTGTCCCATTCAACAACATGTTAATAAGATGCTGTCTCTGGGGGTTGGGTTTGCCATCTACATAAGCCTCTAGCTCATAAACATGGGAGTCACTAGCCTCCCCTGGAGTCTTCGGATTAGGGCTCAACCGTGACACAATCCACTTGAACCTTATCGCAATCGTTTTGTCTGGAAAAACAGAAAGATAAGATAGATTGAGGCTTGTTAAGAACATAAAGCTGAGGAGAACATTTTTACTTATGAGATGGGAAGTATTAGGAGGTCTAAAAAAATGCATGAGGTGCTTCATAACATATTGTTAGGGAGTTCAAATCAAGTATGATGAAATTAACAAGACACAAGCATGCACAGGGTTCTTGTAAACACAATAAAGAACTTTCTGTTTGAATAACAAAGAAGGGATTCAAACTTCATCCTCCAGTTAGTTGCATATTCTTAAATGTAAATTTCCAAAACAATAATGGAAGCTAGTGTCATCTTGCTCACAATGTTTTAATTTGATCAGGTGATGTTTCTATCAGCATGGACTTTATAGGCCCTAGCAGTAACCTACTTCTCCAGCAAGGCACTTGGCTTCCAATACTACTTACTGGACTGAAGATCTTTAATGAGGTAGTCTCTGTCAGGCTGAGAGATGCCCCACACAATCCTTGAATTATTACTCATTCTAACAACTGCAATATCTGTATGGTCATAATTGGATAAGAAAGTTAAGGCAGCTTTATTATTCATGTATGCATTGTTCATCATATTCCATGTCTGTTCATTCATTCTGCAACATCATCAAAGAAAAACTAGTGTTTCATACAGTACAACTATGATAATGATAAATCATCACATGAGAAAAAAACACTGGACATATAATTTAAAGTGAAACTGCGACATACTGCAGCAAAGAGTTACTGTTTTATCAGAGGGAATACTTGATAACAGCGACTGCAGCTGTCCCCATTACGTGTGCAGTACTTGATGTGAGGTAATGAGTTCCAGTGATGTACTAAAAGGTACTGAAATCCCTGTAATAAGTAGGAGAGGGCAGCAATTAGGAGACCACCTGATCCCCAAGTCAATGACTGGAATCATGCTGGTTCATTCAGATGAATGACTTGACCCTGCTGCAGGTTATGTTGATATTGCTGTGTGGGGGAGGTAAATATTCTTTATTAATACATCAGCAATGTTTAAGAAATTTAACTTGAAAAAAGGCACACTGCCATAGGAAATATTCTGCATTAACTTTAGTGGAAGGGCCTCTGGATATTCTAGTACATCCCTGAACATGTACTGGTAAATGCAAATATAAAAACATGGCTAGTTATTCCTCTGCATATGTTGTTATTATTTGTACTGATTTACTGTAACACTGTTGACAAATATGATTTAACAGCAATCTCGAATATCATTCTAAATATGCAGTAGCTTCAAAAGTTTTTGGAATATGCTGGTATAATACCTGTAGTATAATAACTGTGAATAAAGAAATGTATATTGACTTCCTTCATTGCCTCAGGGATGCGGTCTGAAGGAAATGCCCTGAAAATTGGAGAACCAACAGTTGGTTTCTCCTTCACAACAATGCTCCACGACACCCTGGGTTTTAGTCACGGATTCCTTAGCACAGAACAATGTGACAACACTGGTGCATCTCCCATACTCTACTGACCTGGCTCCAGCTGATATTTACCTTGTCCCTTGACTAAAATCAGCATTGAAGGGATGGAGCTTTTGTGAAGCTACTGATATAAATAAGAATGTGACAGAAGAGCTGAAAGGGCTTTCACAAAATGGTTTCCAGGAATGTTTCCAACACCTTTAAGGTTGCTGGCAGAAGTGTATAGATGTGCAAGGGGATCATTTTGAAGCTACCACATACATGCAGTCACTTGAATGACTGACATTCACATCAGTGTGCTATATGCCACAGCTTCTAGAAGCACAGCTCCAACATTTACCAGACAATACTTCACTCACACTTACTTGTCAATACTGCTGAAAGTGTTGTTCTGTGCTGATATTTCATAAATGGGCTGATAGTTACCAATATCCATTTTAACTGTGACATCATTTGGGAGGTTAGGTTGGCCAACAGTACTGCCAAGAGCAAATATAACCAATGGAAACCAGATGACAGCAATGATAATGAACAGACCACCACCTCCCATAAGGTATTTGACTAATGGTTTCTTCCTCTCCCCACGAGGCTGTGGATATTCAGACTCCATACGCCTTGCACACTTGTGCTGAAATATGTTTGCAAAAATGTCCTCCATCTTCAGCCAGTCCCAAACCGTCATTGATGTATCAGTCCACATCCAGTCCATAAGTGCACGAAGCTCAAACAAGAAAGGCACAGCCATAAACCTGCAAAGACATTCTTTGCCTCACTCCACAAACCTGTGACACTCCAAGTTAAAATTAATTACAAGCCCTCTACTACTTCCACTGCAGAAACTGTACACAAAATGCACATTGGTAAATTCCTCATTTATAAATGTTACAGGCATTTGAAGTAACACTTCCATGCAACAAACACAACCACACCAGCTGTGACTTATATGTGGACTGAGATTTGGTTATGGTGGTGACAGTGCACAATAATATCACTCAACTTTAACAGGGTTTACAGCTCACTTAATTCAATAAATGTGTTAATAAACTTACAGCTGACGATAGGACATATGCCTCAAATTTGACCACTTGTACAGGAATTCATATAAAGGGCATGATACCATAATACAGCTAAATTTTTCCTTTTACAAGTTCAATAAGGAATTATTAGCATACAGGCAGGTATCATTTTATGCCACAGTTATGTTCCTGAAAAAGTTGAACAAATCAAACACAAAATTCCCATTTAAAACAGTGTATTTCCAGGGGGTAGGGGATTGACAACCTCATCCTACATAGCATATGACTATACCACTAGTGGAAACATGGACTTCTAGAGTATATATGTATTATATATATCATATAGATACATTTCTATACAGCACACATACATTTCTACACAACATATTTATTTATTTATTTCTAATGCAACAAAAATGTAAGAGACTAACATCCAGATTTTTTGGTCTGGTTCATACTGTGGTAGTCTTGCTACACAACACTCCCTGCTTCAGATTGTTGGCATTTAATGTTATCTAAACACTTGGCATTTTCTTGCATTCTATCAGCATTATCACACACAGTACATGTACTACTATGAGCATGTCTAACATTATGGCATATGTCAGCAATTTGTTCACCTTTTTCAAGTCAGCTTATTATGTCTCAATTTCTCTTCAATACCAACTGTCTTTCACATATTTTTAATTTGGATTGCACTAGGGGATGTGGATTTACATTTCTCACTCATGTTGGGAACAAAAGCCAATGCTGTTGAACAGAAAAATAAATGAGCCAAGGGACTGCATCACCAACATAACCAATTCATACTTGTGACTGATGGTGTGACAGTGACATCACTTTCTTCTAACCTAATACACAAGATAAATGCAGACATGGATTGTCTATGCCAAATCACATTAAACTAAAAATTATCATGTAAATTTAAAAAGTGGTGTAAGTTTTCAAGTCGTGTTAAAGCGAGATAGTGCAAAAAGAAACTGTGCACATCAAGACCTGCCTGTAATTTACGGGAAATAAATAATAAGAAGGGCATCAAAAGAAAAAGCAGATTCATATAGTGCCCTAGGGATAAAATGACTCCATACCCTTTAAAAAGGATCATGTTCAGGACATTGTAGCGTTTACACAGCACATTTCCAAGGATGCGAGTGGGATATCCACTTCTTATCTGATACGCTGAAAGAAGCAGGTAGAAGCATTTGACCATGTACCACATCTGTGGCGGCAGCTCAGCATTGAATTGCCTGCAACAAAACCTCCATCATTAGTAAAGAAGTTCAATTTGTCACATTCTACTAACTACCTGTGAAATGAAATGAAGCACATAAATACTTCTCAAAATTTCAAAATTACATACCATTTTTAAATATACCTTTGCAAATGGTAATTAATAACAACTTTTAATTTCTACTAAATCACAGTAAATAAAAATGCATAATTTTCATGTGTCCTGATATAACAGAAAATCGTGCATCCCATGTACATTTTTTATGTCTGTATCAAACACTTGGCAGTCAGGTGCAGAGAACATGTAAATTTGTTACAAATACCATCAAATCTACACTCTCTGATGTTCTGTAATTACTAGAAATTATTATACTTCTGCTGCATTACTACTTATACAAGGAGAAGCAGTTTCAGAACACCTCCTTTTAACTCTGATATACATGCTGGTGCATGTATATGTGTATATGCAAAGTGTGTGTGTGTATTTGCATGCGAACAGAAGTGACTAAACTTAGGATGCACACTGCATAGGTACATCACACAACTCTGTTTTTACTATGATGCACAAGTATTAATATTTCTTTGGCTTCAAGACAAATGATACTTGCTGCTGTCAGTATAATCACTGCACACAGTAAGCCATTTTGGAGAAGCACTGTGATGCTGAAGCAGTTTACCAGTTTCCACAACACTTCATATGCATATCATACCACTTGATCCCAACCCTATGCCACACTCTAATTTCCTTCAGTTGGTAATAACAACATGATAGACATAAGAAATGGGAAGCAGGTTGTACGAAGGCTGATCATTTAATTCCGGGACTGATTTTTTTGTGAGTGAAAGGGTAGACTTAACGGCTAGTTGCTCTTGTCTCCTTCGAAGTAG
>Ga0209629_10001315_pt1 | contig 15512 bp, 14 predicted proteins | sample TergutCu122P5_FD_187286 | JGI IMG/M metagenome (GOLD analysis project Ga0209629, IMG submission 187286) | Cubitermes ugandensis P5 segment gut microbial communities from Kakamega Forest, Kenya - Cu122 P5 (SPAdes) (version 2) | ecosystem: Host-associated > Arthropoda: Insects > Digestive system...
AATTACAAAAATCTAAAAAGAAATATTTATGCTACTAATAAGTATTTAGAGCAGTTTTTGGGGAATTTGTTACTTGGCGAAAAGAATATCTTAAAAAATAGAGAGTTGCATATAAATTATGTGCCGCCCGAAAATACACCCAACTTATTGCGTGAAAGCGATGAAGTTTACAAAAGGACACCCAACAAATTTGATTCAGATGGCATTAATAAGGTTGGTGTAAATAAGGATACACCCAACTTATTGGATGAAAATTTTACCAAAACGTTGGGTGTAAAATTAAATAAGAATCAATTACGAATGCTTGAATTGATAAATGAAAAGAATAAGATTACGATCATAGAAATGGCAAAAACTCTCTTAATATCGGAAACTGCAATAGAAAACAACATCAAGAAACTGCGCGAAAAGGGCATCCTTTCTCGTATTGGCTCGGACAAAACAGGACATTGGGAAATTTTAGGCAATGAATAAGACAGTAAATTCAATAATAAACGCAACATCCTTTATTTGTACCACATTTGCAACATAACTTTATAACATATTGATACACAGTATGGGTTATTTTTGAGGAAGTCAAGTGATTCAATTGAGAATTGATAATTAACGTGAGTTAATTTATGATTTCCAACAGCCGATTGTGGATTTTTGTTTCGATATTTCAGGAATGACAATGTCTCGTCATTTCAGCAACAACCCTTCAGCCACTTCGTCGGCTTTGGCTTTTCCAAGCAATTCCTCAACGATTGCCAATCCGAATTGAAAAGCGAATCCCGGTCCGCGTCCCGTGATAATATTTCCATCTTTTACCGTAGGACTATTAACATAAGTCGCTCCTTTCAATGTCGATTCAAAACCCGGATAAGCAGTCGCCTTCTTTCCCTGCAACAAATCTAAACCGCCGAGAACCAACGGCGCTGCGCAAATAGCAGCTATTTTTTTACCGTTTGCCGCAAATTGTTTCAAAGCGTTTTTAACGCCGGCATGGGCATTTAGGTTCGAAGCGCCAGGCATTCCCCCCGGCAAAACCAACATATCTGCAGATGAAATATCCGCTTTTTCAAAAAGCGTATCGGCATCGACAACAATCCCGTGCGCACCTGTAACGGGTAATTTTCCTGTGGTAGAAACAGCGGTTACATTCAATCCGCTACGGAGCATTACATCCATAGTGGCAACGGCTTCAGTCTCTTCAAAACCTTCAGCTAAAAAAATGAATACTTTTTTCATGTTATAAAGTTATCTAAACTTTTATAAAGATGTGATAATTTATTAAATGTATTGGACAAAGATACGATAAGTTTGGAAATACTGCCACATTTATATGCTTTCCTTCAATATTTTTTTCACTGCAAAACCAACTCTTGCTCTGTAAATTCTTTGATATTTTTCAAATCCTTGTTTATTTCAGAGGGGTAGTCAAATCAATACTCCAAATACTTTCGTGCTTCCTCAATCCAATCATAGTCTTTGCGCAGGAATATATCCGGCTGTATTCCATAGTCAATGTATTGAGTATATTTTGCCTGAGAGTTTATGAAAATTCCGTATTCCAACAGGAATTGTTTACTGGGAGATTCTATCAACCCGATACCTATATCTGTAGCTCCGTATGTCTTTTGCCCCATTACTTTAACTTTATTACTTTGTTTAGCATAAATCAAAAAAAATTCAGATGAACTTCCAGTTGTTTCATCGACAAGAATCACGATATTTTCAGGGTATTTCTGAATCTCGTCTGGATTTGTAACAGTTGTTGACGTGTCGTTTCCGAAAAATCTTTTGTCAATATCATTCCTGTTAATGTTGGGGTTGGCATCCATTGCCCGTTTGACAAATTCATCGCCTAATCTAACCATATCATCGTATGAATGTACCGGCTTCGAATCAATATATTTGCGCAAAATGTTCCATGCATTCAACAAGCCTCCGCTGTTGCCACGCAAGTCGATAATCAAGTTCGGAGTATTGCTCAAAAGATATTCGTTGGCATCCAACATAGCGGAAATGATTTGTTGGGAGTTATTCCCCATAAAAGATTTGATTTTTACATACATCGTATTTTTTGACAATTTTTTAATGGCAAATTTATCATACGTATTTATTGTATCGGCAAATATCGGTTGATTCAGAAAAAAACCGATGTGCGATTTGCGGAAAAATTTCAGCCAGTCGTTTACGAATTTTACACATTCGTGCGTAGAGTTTATTGACTTACTTTCAGCTCGCTTTTCTGCCGTAAGTTTTTCGTAGGTGTCTTTGCCTTTCATTTCAATCGTATAATCAAAACCGGCGTCGTTTCCTTCAATTTTGGTTGCGACCCAATCGAAAACTTCTCCGCAGTTGCATTTCATACTTGATGTAAGTGTTTGGTATTCATTTGTTTGTTTCAAATTTTTGAAGTAGGTGGTGTCAATGTTTATTGCTTCATAAATTGCATTAACCCAATCGTTGTCTTTCTTTTCTTGCAACAGACGTATCGCTTCGTCGATGTTTCCTTTCATCGAATAGGCAGCTATCTTCCTGTATCTGTCAAGGATAGCGTGAGAGTAGGAAACTTTATCCCTGTCGTCAGTTGTAAGAGTGGTGTACAGTGAATCCTTTATGTCAAGATATTTGAGCGCATCGTCGAATCTGTTCGTGTCAAGACATATTTTTATCGAATCATCTACCGGTTTAGCAAGAGCAAAATACAGTTCAAGCGAATCCCCTGTAATCCGGATAAATTCAGGCTTTGATTGCAGGGATGCAAAATAGCAATCATATTTGGCTTTTTCTGCATATACGGGTCTTTCTTCTTTCAACTCGCTGAGTAAACGAAGCGCTTCGCTCTCGTTGCCGCTCATAGCATAAAGTTCAGCCCACATAAGTTTTAACCGGTGTTTGGCATCATCGTCTCGCGATGATTTACCGGTACGATACAATTTTTCGATTTGATTGATTTCTTTGAATGCCTTGTCTGTGTCGAGCGCCATAAAGGCGGCATGGAGCGTGTCTATTGAATTCCATATCAATTCGTCTGTTTCGGCACGGATTTGATATTCTTTTGTGGGTTCCAATGCGTACTTTTTGATCAGATTTCCTTTGAAAACAATTTTCAATTTTGCTGGTCCGGCATAGCTTAATTTTACTTCATATAGAAAACTGTTGTCTCCTTTTTCAATCAGTCTCCTATCGCTGATTTTCCCTAACTTTTCTACAAGAGCTCTTGCTTCTTTCCGATTAGCATTCTTATCACAATAAAGTTCAACGATGTCGTCATTGCCGTTGTTGAATCTTTTCACAAATTCCTCAATCACTCCTTCCCGTTCAGATGTTTGTGCCAAAGACAGCGCTGGAACAAAAAACAGGAAAATGCTTATTAACTTTAACAAATTCATATAGATATATTTTTTCTTGCAATTGGCATTTATGCTTATCTTCTTATTTCATTTAATAAGTATTCCTTGCATTTAAGAATATTTACAAATAAATAACTAAATTTGCATATTATTTTTTACAAATAACAGTACAAAAATAATAGTTTTACTTGTATTTATACTTATAATGTATGAAGATAGGTCTATTTGGAAACGATTATCAAGTTGAAAAGCAGAAATGTATCCGGGCGCTTTTTGATAAATTACAAGCGTTGCATGCGGAAATTTTTATAGAACGCAGGTTTTATAATAATCTGACTAACCATTCAGGTTATAGACCTGCTATCAATGGATTGATTGAATCTAATCCGCTTGTGTTGGATTTAGCGATTAGTTTGGGCGGGGATGGCACTTTTTTGCGTACAGCCGCTTGGGTTGGCAGGCAAAATATTCCTATTCTTGGAATTAATGTTGGACGGTTGGGTTTTTTAGCTGACATTAATACAGATGACATTGATGCAACTTTAGATGAAATTTTCAGGCAGGAATATATGGTTGAAAAGCGTAGTGTGCTTGAATTAGAAAGCAATCCGCCGTTTTCAGGCGTTTATAATTATGCCTTAAATGAAATTGCCGTACTTAAGCGGGATACTTCTTCTATGATAACCATTCATACTTCGTTGAATGAAGAATATTTAACCAATTATCTGGGAGATGGTTTGTTAATTGCTACTCCAACCGGATCAACAGCTTATTCGATGAGCGTCAACGGTCCGATAATCCTTCCGCAAGCAAACAATTTTGTTTTGAGTCCGGTAGCTCCACACTCTCTGACTGTTCGTCCATTAGTGATTCCGGAAGATTTTTGTATCCGCTTGAAAGTTGAAAGCCGGAAAAAGAATTTTTTAGTTGCTTTAGACGGGCGTTCAGAAATTTATCCTTCCGGAAGTGAATTTCTAATCCGGAAAGCCGGCTTTACCATCAAACTTGTAAAACGTTATCCTCAAAATTTTTACGAAACTTTAAGAAAAAAACTCTTGTGGGGAGCGGACACGAGGGAACAAAATTATTAGTATTCCTGCATTGAAAATGAAATAATAAAATCATTATTTCAGCAAAAAAAATTGCACATTTTTTGATTTTTTGTGTAATATTTAAAACAATACTGTATCTTTGCCCGCGTAATAATAATAAAATAATAACTAATATGAGAAAAAAATTATTAACAACAGGAATTGCGCTGGCATCGTTTCTTAGTATGTATGCCGGTGATTTAGTGACTAATACGAATCAGAATGCTATCTTTTTACGAAATCCGGCACGCGACGCATCTACGGAAATCGATGCGGCTTATACTAATCCTGCAGGTTTGGCTTTTTTAAAGAAAGATGGATTCTTTCTTTCAGTGAGTAATCAGAGCGCGTTTCAAACCCGCACGATTACTTCGACCTTCGCTCCGTTTACCGGTTTGGGAGGGAGCGATACAAAAGCATTCGAGGGAAAAGCCCAAGCTTTGGTTATACCCAATTTACAGGCAGCTTATAAATTGAACAAATGGGTAATATCGGCGAACGTAGGTATTGTTGGCGGAGGAGGAACGCTGGATTTCAGCAAAGGTTTGCCTTCGTTTGAGTCGCAGGTTGCTATGTTGCCGTTAATGCTTTCGGAAAATAAAATTCCCACAACTCAATATGCGCTCGACAGCCGCTTGAAAGGTACTTCCGCCATATATGGCATCCAATTGGGAGTCACTTATAAAATCAGCGACCAATTTTCCGCTTATCTCGGTGGACGCGCAAGCATTGTGACTACCCAATATGAGGGTTATATTCGAAAAATTCAGGCAAATGTGGGAGGGGGTAACCTTGTGAATGTTAATTCTTTCTTTACTACCGCTGCAGCTCAAGCGACAGGCGCCGCTGGTAGTATGCAACAGATAATAGATTTAGGTTATGGAAATTTTCCATTGGCAATGGTCGCCCCTGATAAATTAGAGGATATAGCAAAAGGTTTAGGTATTTCGACAGATGTTGCCGGCAAAATGACCGCTACTCAAGCGCAAGGCGCTTTTACGCAAAAGGCGGCATTAGCAACAGGCGTTGCCGCACAAACAGCCGACAAAGAACTCAATTGCAAGCAGAACGGTTCGGGAATCGCTCCAATTATCGGCTTTAATTATAATTGGAACGGATTAAACATCGGCGTAAAATATGAATTTAAATCTGCCATAACTTTAAAGAATAAAACGGCAACTAATACTACCGGATTAACAGATTATGATGACGGAGCGAAGACTCCTTATGATATTCCCGCTATGTTCTCCGCTGGCGCGCAATATGACATTACTCCGCAATGGACGGTTTCAGCAGGCTATCATCATTTTTTCGATTCAGACGCCAAAATGGCTGGCAACAGACAAAAAAATATTAATGGCGGCGTTAATGAATATTTAGCAGGAGCAGAATATCGTATCAATAAGACATTCTTGGTCAGTTGTGGAATGCAATTAACCAATCCGGGAGTAAAAGACAATTATATGACTGATATAAGTTTTGATATAAATTCTTTTTCAGTGGGATTAGGCGGAGCAATTAATCTTACTGAAAATATCCGGCTTAATTTGGCGTATCTTTTTACCAATTATTCTAATAGGACTATAAACTCTGATGATTACCAAGGTCTCAGCGCAAAGAACGGAATTAAAGATAAAATACCCGGTACAGACGTCTATAGCAGAACAAGCAAAGCTTTCGGCATAGGATTGGATTTCATGTTTTAATTTTTTTGTATAAAATAAGTTGTATATTTGTTGCGCAATAAATATTTTCAAACTTATGATTTTTCTTGAAACAAAAGAGGTTGTTAAACAATATGACGCTCATCTGGCGCTAAACCGGGTGAGCGTCAAAGTTCCAGAAAAGAAGATTTTCGGACTGCTGGGTCCCAATGGGGCGGGAAAAACAACCTTAATCCGGATTATCAACCGGATAACCGCTCCCGATTCGGGAGAAGTCCTGTTCAAGAACCGTCCTTTAGCGCCAGACGATATTTACAATATCGGTTATCTGCCGGAAGAAAGAGGATTGTATAAAAAAATGAAAGTCGGCGAACAGGCGGTTTATTTGGCGCGCTTGAAAGGTCTTTCGGCTGCCGAAGCAAAAGAACGCCTGAAAGTCTGGTTTAAAAAGTTTGAAATCCTTTCGTGGTGGGACAAAAAATTGGAAGAGCTTTCAAAAGGGATGCAGCAAAAAATACAATTTATCGTAACGGTTGTTCATGAGCCGGAATTGTTGATTTTCGACGAGCCGTTCAGCGGATTCGACCCTTTGAATACCGAATTGCTGAAAAACGAAATATTAGAGTTGAAAGAAAAAGGGAAAACCATTATCTTTTCTACGCACAATATGGCGTCGGTCGAAGAAATTTGCGATGAAATTGCGTTGATTAACCATTCAGAAGTTGTCTTAAGCGGTAATATAGCCGAAATCCGTTCGCATCACAAAAAGCATATTTTCAAACTGCAAACCGAAAATGAAGAATTGAACATTGACCCTGCTGCTTGTGAAATCATGGAAAAAGGAATGCATTCTCATATTCATTGGTTTCGGGTACGGAATTTACAGCATTTGTCCAATTCGGCTTTTCTATCCCTTTTATTACAGAAAAACGAGATTCTTTCATTTGAAGAAGAAGTTCCTTCCATGAATGACATATTTATTCAAACCGTTACAAAAAACAACACGATATGAGTAAAATAGGAATCGTTATCCGGCGGGAATATCTGACGCGGGTCAGGAAAAAATCTTTTATCTTTCTAACGCTTTTGATGCCGCTTCTTATTACTGGAATGATGTATGTAATTATCTCTCTTTCATCAATCAGCGATAAAGAAGCGAAAGTAATTGTTGTTTCCGACGAAACCGGCGAATATTTTCCGGTTCTGAAAAGTACCGAACAATATCATTTTATTGACGGAAAAACCGGATTTGCGGATTTTCGGAAAACTTCCGACGAACCGGTTTATGCTACCTTGGTTATTACCGGCGATTTATTGAAAAATCCCGAAGCTATTACGCTTATTTCGGATAAACAATTGGTGGGCAGCGCCGAAAATACGATTACTTCGCAATTGAATGAATATTTAAGCGATAAGAAAATAGATTCGTACCAAATTCCCAACCTGAGAGAAATTATTAAAGACAGCAAGGTAAACCTGAAAATAAAAACCATAAAAACAGATGAATCCGGAAAAGAAACGCAAACTTCGGCTCAATTTGCATCAACTATTGGCATGATTTTTACGGTTTTGAGCTATTGGTTCATTTTTGCCTATGGAATGATGGTCATGCAAGGCGTCATGGAAGAAAAAACCAACCGCATTGTGGAAGTAATCGTTTCTTCCGTTAAGCCGTTCGACCTGATGATGGGGAAATTAATCGGCATCGGTCTGGTCGGTCTGACGCAATTCGGCATCTGGGCATTAGTCTTTCTTGGAGTTAGTTTCTCAGGGGTAACGTTATCGGGAGGCTTCAGTTTGATTCAAATGTTACAAAGTTTATTTGAATCCGTTAATATGGTGGAAATCTGTTTCTACTTTGTGATGTTTTTTATCGGCGGCTACCTGATATATGCTTCCCTGTTTGCTGCAATCGGAGCAATGGTCAACAGTCAGGAAGATACGCAGCAATACATGATGCCGATTTCTATTCTGTTTTTATTTGCATTTTATGCAGGCTTTTTCAGCGCTCAAAATCCCGATGGACCTTTATCGTTCTGGACCTCTTTAATTCCATTGACCTCGCCGATTGTGATGATGGTTCGCATACCTTTCGGCGTCCCTTGGTGGCAGATGCTTCTGTCGGTTGCCTTATTGTTTATCACCGTTATACTTATCGTTAAATTAGCGGCAAAAATTTACCGTGTCGGCATATTGATGTATGGAAAAAAACCGTCTTACGGCGAGATAGTAAAATGGTTGAAATATTAAATAGCGCTTTTCTATATTGAAGCAGACTCAGCATATTGTTTTTTCACTGTTTCAATCTTTTCCTGTAACGGCATTTCTGCATTTATCCAATGGATTGTAAGACCTCGCCGCTCCATTCCGCGAAACCATGTCATTTGCCGTTTAGCAAATTGATGAATCGCAATTTCCAATTGGTCATACATTTCCTTGTATGTTATTTTTCCTGTTATATATAAAGTAAGATATTTATATTCAAGACCGTAATATATTAAATCTTCGGAAGAAATTCCTGAGTCCAACAAACCTTGCACTTCGTCCAACATTCCTTCTTCGAGGCGGGATTTTAACCGGCGGCTGATTTTTTCCCGCCGCAAATCACGGTCAATGTCCACCCCGATAATCAAACTGTTAATCGGTTCGTAATCCCTTTTTTCAGGATTCTGTTTTAAATAAAATTCTTCAATTTCTATCGCCCGGATAGCGCGTTGAGGGGATTCTATTTCAGTTTTGTTATGCAGTTTTTTATACGATTGGAGAATTTTTGTCAACTCTTCGATGGTTTTATTTTTTAATTTTTCTCTTAATTCGTGATTTGCCGGAACATCCAATAATTTATATCCTTTCAGAACCGATTCGATATAAAGTCCGCTCCCTCCGCAGAGGACAGGAATTTTCCCTTTCGCTTTCAACGATTCAAAAACTTCGTGAAAATCGCGTTGAAATTGGAATATATTGTATTTCTCGCCCGGATTGCAAATATCAATCAGATGATACGGAATCTGTTTTCCTTCAACGATATATTCTTTCAAATCTTTTCCGGTGCCTAAAGTCATTCCGCGATAAACCTGACGCGAATCGGCGCTGATGATTTCCGTGTCCAATTCTGCGGCTAAAGCGGCGGCTAAAGCGGTTTTTCCCGAAGCCGTAGGTCCCAATATCGTTATTAACTCTAATGCCATCGAACAAAGATATGACAAAAAAACATAACTGAAAAAGAATTTTTTTACCTTTGTTATCTAAAAAATAACAGAATGATGAAGAAAAAATTCCTGACGATTGTTTTTTTGTTCTTTTCCGGTTGGATGCTTTTTGCCCAGACGCCGGCGGCTCTCGCTAATTTTTTGAATAAAAAGAATCTGGCGCATGCCTCTGTCAGTTTCAAAGCCATTGATCTGAATACAAAAAAAATTGTCGCTTCCCATGACGAAAACAGGTCGTTGACGCCGGCTTCCAACATGAAGCTCGTTACTACCGCTGCGGCTTTGGAAATATTGGGAAGCGGATTTTGTTTTGAAACAGCTTTGCTTTACGACGGCGCTGTTCAAGACGGAACGCTGAAAGGCAACATTTATATTAAAGGCGGCGGCGACCCCACTTTGGGTTCGGAATTTACTTTGACCGATAAGGAAAATTTTCTGAAAGAGTGGCTGACCGCTATCAATCGTGCAGGAATCCGGAAAATTGACGGAAATATCATTGTATTGGATCAATTGTTTGGTTATGAGGGAATTTATTCCAAATGGCTCTGGGAAGACGTAGGAAATTATTATGCTCCGGGGATTTATGGAATCAGCGTGTTCGACGATATGTACCGCGTGTATCTGCAATCATCTGCTGTGGACAGTTTGACTACAATTTTATATACCGATCCAAAAATAGATAATTTGCAACTAACCAACGAGATAATAGCTTCCGATGATACGGCGGACAATTCTTACGTTTTTTGCCTGCCTTTTACATACAATGCGCACTTGTATGGGACTATTCCGGCGCACCGGTCTTCTTTTGCGGCAAAAGGAGCGATTCCCGATCCGGGGCTGTTTTTGGCTCAGTATTTCCGCGACTATTTGCAAAAAAACGGAATTAATACGGAAGGCGAAGCTACTACTTTCCGGTTATATCCGGTAACTCCAACAGGAGGTCAGTTATTAAGCGCGGTTCATTCCGTTGATTTATCTTCTATTATAAAAATTATTAATGTCGAGAGCAACAATCAATATGCGGAGCATTTATACAAAGTAATAACGGTTTTGGATTCGGTGGACATTCCGGATTTTTGGAAGAAAAAAGGATTGGATTCGGATGCTTTATTCATGTATGACGGCTGCGGGCTTTCCCCCCAAGACAAAGTTTCTGCCGCATTTCTGATTGATTTATTGGATTATATGGATAAGCAGTCCAATAATTCAAGTGCGTTTTATCTATCCTTACCGCTTGCTGGCAAAAGCGGAACAGTCGCTTCATTTTTAAGAAATACCGCTTTAGAAGGAAAAGCGCATCTGAAATCGGGAAGCATTTCCAATGTGCAATCCTACAGCGGATACATTGAAACCAAAGGCAAGCGCTATGCCGTTTCTTTGATTATCAATAACTTCACCGGCAAAAGAAGCGAATTGAAGAAAGCAATCGAACAATTATTCACCGGACTTTTTTGAGACTTTCAATCCGTAGAATAACGAAAATATCATAATGTCAATACAGGAAGAATGGAAATTCACCTTTCAAAGAGATGAAGAAAGGAAGATTAGAGAATTGCAGTATAAATTTTATCAAAAAAATAGTATGGTTTTATTTGCCTGATTCAAAAAATATCATTACCTTTGCGCCTCAATTCTTAAAGGGTAACTCAAGCAAAGAATTATGTATTCTTTCACCCCCGGATATAACCTGTAAATTAAAAAAACAGATGTACGTAATCGTAGAAATTCAAGGTCAACAATTCAAAGTTGAAAAGGACCAGAAATTGTTTGTTCATCGTTTAGACGGTGAAGAAGGCGCTCAGGTGGAATTTGAAAAAGTTCTTTTAGCTGATGATGAAGGTGCAATAACCGTAGGCGCTCCGGTAATCGAAGGCGCTAAAGTGACAGCCGAAATCGTCAATCCTTTGGTGAAAGGAGATAAAGTATTGATTTTCCACAAAAAAAGGAGAAAAGGTTCCCGTAAGTTAAACGGTCACCGTCAGCAATTTTCTCAAATTCAAATTAAAGGCATTCAAGTATAACTCGTAAAAATCTTAGAAAATGGCACATAAAAAAGGAGTCGGAAGTTCAAAAAACGGACGCGAATCGCACAGCAAGCGATTGGGAGTTAAGATTTTTGGCGGCGAAATCTGCAAGGCAGGTAATATTCTTATTCGCCAGAGAGGTACACAACATCATCCGGGCATTAATGTGGGCATGGGTAGTGATCATACCTTGTATGCTCTTATTGATGGACGGGTTATGTTTAGAAAGAGAAAAGACGATCGCTCGTTCGTTTCTGTCGAGCCGGTGGTCGTAGCAGAAACGTAATTTTTAAAAAATTTGTAAAAAAGTTATTTAACACGAAGAAAGTCAACTGTGAAGTTGGCTTTCTTCATTTATTGAAGTCTCTTGTTTATTTCTCGGATGATGATCCAATATTTCGCTTCGCAGAAAATCGCGGTCTAAGTGAGTATAAATTTCGGTAGTGGCAATTTTTTCATGCCCCAGCATTTGCTGAATCGCCCGCAAATTAGCGCCGCCTTCCAGCAAGTGCGTGGCAAAGGAATGGCGAAAAGTGTGCGGGCTGACCGTTTTATGGATTCCCGCCTTTTCTGTTTGTACCTTGACAATATGAAAAATCATGATTCGGGAAAGCCCGGTTCCCCTCCGACTTAAAAACAATACATCTTCATAGCCTTTTTTCACGGGAATAAGATTTCTATCCTGAAGATATAAATTAATCTCCTTGATGGCAACGGGAGAAATCGGCACCAAACGTTGTTTGCGTCCTTTCCCTTCGACTTTGATAAATCCTTCATCTAAATATAAATCCGAAAAACGCAAACCGATGAGTTCGGAAACCCGCAGCCCGCAACTGTACAAAGTCTCCAAAATGGCGCGGTTACGCTGCGCTTCCGGTAAACTCCGGTCGATGCTGCCGATAATGTGGTTGATTTCCGTGATTGTCAGAAAGTCGGGTAATTTCAAGCCGATTTTGGGTGATTCAAGCAGTTCGGTCGGGTCGCGTTCAATGTGCTTTTCCAAGCTCAAAAACCGGTAAAACGATTTGATTCCCGAAACAATCCGAGCCTGCGAACGCGGACTGATGCCGATTTCATGTAATCCGACAATCATTTCCTGCAAATCGTCCAAAGCAGCATCTTCCGGCTTTTTCCCAACCGCTTGAAGATAATCGATCAATTTATTCAAGTCGTCTAAATAGGCTTCAACCGAGCGGGGAGACAGGGATTTTTCAAGCTGTAAATACGTATGATAAGCTTCTACTAAATCTTTATAATCTGAATTTATTTTCATTTAATAGAAAGATATAAATAAAAAAACTAATTTTGCAGTCGCAAAGATACATAAATTATACCAAAAATGAAGATACAAATTATCAATGGACCCAATCTGAATCTCTTGGGCGTTCGCGAGCCGGGAATCTACGGTTCACTTTCTTTTGAAGAATATTTGAAAGGATTAATTAAACGCTATCCTGACATTGAAATTAGTTATTTCCAGTCGAATACGGAAGGCGAGCTCATCGACAAACTCCACGAAACCGGTTTTTCTTACGATGGAATTATCCTGAATGCCGGCGCTTATACGCATACTTCGCTTGCAATCCACGATGCAATCAAAAGCATATCGTCTCCTGTCGTTGAAGTACATATTTCCAATATTCATGCAAGAGAACCGTTCCGGCATCAGTCGGCGCTTGCCGGAGCCTGCAAAGGAGTTATCGCCGGATTCGGCATGGATTCTTACCGCTTGGCGATTGAGGCTTTGAACACGCCATCATCCCACGCTTCCTTCCAAACTGATTTGCAATAATTTTTGAGCTTCGACCGCAAATTCCATCGGGAGTTTATTCAACACTTCTTTAGCATAGCCATTGACAATCAAGCCCACGGCTTGTTCGGGAGGAATCCCGCGCTGATTGCAGTAAAATAATTGGTCTTCGCTGATTTTGGAAGTGGTGGCTTCGTGTTCCACGATTGCCGTTTCGTTCTGAATATCCATGTAGGGAAAAGTATGCGCGCCGGAAGTATCGCTCAGCAATAAACTGTCGCACTGCGAGTGGTTGCGGGCATTTTCGGCATTCTTACCCACCCTTACCAAGCCTCGGTAGCTGTTCTGACTTTTTCCTGCGGAAATTCCTTTGGAAACAATCCGGCTCTTGGTATTTCGACCGATATGAATCATTTTAGTGCCTGTATCCGCTTGTTGGTAATTATTTGTTACCGCAACAGAGTAAAATTCACCAATCGAATTGTCGCCCGAAAGAATACAACTCGGATATTTCCAAGTGATAGCGGAACCCGTTTCCACTTGTGTCCAGAATATTTTGGAAGATTCGCCTTTACAATGACCGCGTTTGGTTACAAAATTATAAATACCTCCGTTTCCATTCTTATCGCCGGGATACCAATTCTGAACCGTCGAGTATTTCACTTCCGCACGGTCGAGGGCAATGATTTCCACAATTGCCGCATGCAGTTGATTTTCATCACGCATCGGAGCGGTGCAACCTTCGAGATAACTGACGTAGGCGTCTTCTTCCGCCACAATCAACGTGCGCTCAAACTGTCCCGTATTCATCGCATTAATCCTGAAATAAGTCGAAAGGTCCATTGGACACCGGACGCCTTTGGGAATGAACACAAAAGAGCCGTCGCTGAAAACTGCCGAATTGAGAGCGGCAAAAAAGTTATCGCGATAGGGAACCACGCTCCCCAGATATTTTTTCACCAAATCGGGATGTTCCTTCACCGCTTCGCTGAAAGAGCAAAAGATAATTCCTTTTTCCGCCAAATTTTCTTTATAAGTCGTTTTCACCGAAACACTGTCCATCACTGCATCGATTGCCATTCCGGAAAGCATTTTCTGTTCGTGCAAAGGGATTCCCAACTTGTCGAATGTTTTTAACAATTCGGGATCCACTTCATCGGGATTCTTCACATCGGCTTTTGTTTTTGGAGCGGCATAATAAATAATATCCTGATAATCGATCGGCGGAATTTCGAGATGCGCCCAGTCGGGCATTTTCATCGTTGTCCAATGTTGATAGGCTTTCAGGCGAAAATCCAACAGCCAATCCGGCTCGTTCTTTTTAGAAGAAATAAGCCGGACAATATCTTCATTCAATCCTTTCGGAATAAAATCAGTATTAATATTCGTAACAAAGCCGTATTCATAGTCTTTGTTCGTAAATTCGTTTAATATATTTTGATTGTCGTTCATATAATACAAAGGTATAAAAAATAATTTATTATTTGATTAATATTTAAGCAAATAATACTATCAAATATTCAAGCAGGTAACGGATAAGTAACGAGCTAATCTCTGTGCATTACAGTGTTTTACAATATTTCAAATATCTCAATGCAAAATTAGAAATAATATTTTGATTGACCAAATTTTTCTGTATATCAAATTATTAAAAAAATTTTATAATACCCCGCAAACCGAGAGAACAATCTGCAGGGCATTTAATTAAGTAAAGCGTATCAGGCAGCTATTTCAACCGTTACGATATTATACAATTCTTCTTCCTCTTCCGGTATTTCGCCGATTCTTGCATGCTCGGGAAGTCCGGGATATACGGTTATTTCTTCCGTATCCGGTTCGATGTTTGGAGTTTCGGGAATAATCGTTTTCTCATTTTCGGATTCTGAGGTTTCAGGTTCGGGAACGACTTCTGAAACCTGTTCTTCCGAAACAACAACCGCATCTACCGCCTTTTCGCTGTTAAACGGCTTCAGTTCACGAATCCGTTCTTCAATTTTTTCATGCTTTTTTCTGTAAGTTTCGTTGCATTGATGCGTAATCTCTGCAACCTTATCGGGAAAATGGATTCTTGCAAATTCGAGTAATAATTTGGATTTCTTACAGTCGCCGGATGTCTGTGAGAGAAAATGGATGATAAAATCACGGCGCATGGCGTTTTCCTGTTCGGTGGAGCGGAACGTCATCAATTCTATTATTTCTTCATCCGTCAGCATTTGTCCGGCTTCAATGCCGAATTTTCCGTAATTATCTTTTCGCAAGAATGAGAACATGATAAAATAAAGCAACTCCTGCTCACGGATTGTAAAGTAAGCCAACTGTGAACCACATCTTGTCGTCATAAGGAAGAGTATTTAACTTTGCGGACAAAAAAATCGAAATGGCAAAAATAAGGGAAGGCTATCACATAATAAGCCGTACAGAGGGGTTAGCTCA
>Ga0209629_10001316_pt1 | contig 15507 bp, 17 predicted proteins | sample TergutCu122P5_FD_187286 | JGI IMG/M metagenome (GOLD analysis project Ga0209629, IMG submission 187286) | Cubitermes ugandensis P5 segment gut microbial communities from Kakamega Forest, Kenya - Cu122 P5 (SPAdes) (version 2) | ecosystem: Host-associated > Arthropoda: Insects > Digestive system...
TAGCGAAGCGCGTCATGCTGCGCGAAGTCGCAGTACGCAGAATCCACAAACCGCATGGATGCTGCGACTACGCGCAGCATGACTGTAGAGGTAATTGTGCTTAAGTGAACCGTATTGGGTCTTGACCCGCGCCGCCCAAAATCAAATTTGATGTTGAACCGGCGGGTCAAGACCCGCCCTACGAGATGATGGTTATCAAGCCGCGTCGGCAACCGCCTGATAAGCGGCGGCGTCGAGCAAGGCAGCGAGATCGCCCGCGTTGCCCGGCTTGATCCTGAACAGCCAGGCGGCATAGGCGTCCTGATTGATGGATTCCGGCGCGTCGACGACCGCCTGGTTGACCTCGGCGACCGTACCGGCGATAGGCGCGTAAACATCGGCGGCAGCCTTCACCGATTCGACGACGGCGATTTCCTTCCCCGCCGCGAAATGCGCGCCGACTGCCGGCAATTCGACGAAAACCAGATCGCCGAGGGCTTCCTGGGCATGATCGGTAATGCCGACGGTGATGCTGCCGTCGGCGTTCTGCAACAGCCATTCGTGCGAGGTGGTGTATTTGAGATGGGCGGGAACGTTGGACATGGTTTTCTCCTGTCTGAATGCCTGGGTTGAAATTTTGCTGTAAAAGTCTCGTCTCGATCTTCGGAGTAGCCGTTTGGGGGCATGGGTTAGCGAATCATCCGGGGCCGCCAAGATACAGGGAGACGCCAAGCGCTTTGGCGGCCCTGCTCAAATCTTCATCGACCGTGGCCAACGGCAAACCGGAACGAAGCGCCAAATCCAGGTACACCGCGTCATAACCGGATAGCCCGTGCGTGCGCACCAGCGCCGCGACGGCGGAGGCCGCCGTGCTGTCATCCTTCTCGATCTCCAGAGCGTTGGTAAAAACCAGAAATCCGTTCGTCTGCGCCTCTCTGATCCAGCCCTTCTTCTCCGCTCGCACCAGCACGCTGACCGCTTCCACATACCACAGATTCGGCACCAGCGCCGTTTCGCCGCCTTCCAGCCTGCCCAGTACGTCATCGGCGTAAGCATGAACCGCCGGGCTGTTGCTGTCCGGCAATGCCCAGCGCATCGCCACGGAATTGTCGAGGACGAAATCAGCGGCGGCCATGCTCGCGCAGTTCCTTCAATTCCGCGTCCGAAACCGCTGAGCCATTCTCCATCATGGCGCGCAGCCCCGCGGCTGCCCGTCTGCGGCGCTCCGCCCGCAGCGCGCCGGACTGGCGTTCGGTCTCCTTCTCCATCAGCAAACGAATCCCGGCGCGCACCACTTCGCTCAGATTGGCGTAAGCGCCGGAGGCAATCTGGCCCTGCACGTATTCCTGCATTGGGTCAGTCAGGTGAATGTTGGGCATGGGGTCCTCGTTGATGGCTGAATTTGACAGGACTGTATCAGATGTTAACAGGGTGGTATCGACTCTCGCGCGCAGGCGGGTCATGCCGCCGCGGGCAAGGCGATCAGACGCCCGCGATCAAAACCTTGCCGTTGCGCACGAAGGGGGGGATGACCACGGTGGCTTTCAGGCGCTTGTCCCGGATTTCAACGTCCACGCTGTCGCCGACCCGCACGCCGAGCGGCAGGCGGGCCAGCGCAATGGATCGTTGCAGCGTCGGCGAGAAGCTGCCGGAGGTGATTTCGCCCTCGCCGTGGGCGGTGACGACCTTCTGATGGCCGCGCAGCACGCCTTTGTCGCGCAGGATCAGGCCGAGAAACTGTTGTTGCTGGCCGTTGGCGAGCAGTGCGGCCTTGCCGACGAAATCGCGTCCGTCTTTCATGGCGACCGTCCACGCCATGCCGGCGTCGAGCGGCGAGACGGTTTCGTCCATGTCCTGACCGTAGAGATTCATGCCCGCCTCCAGGCGCAGCGTGTCGCGCGCGCCGAGGCCGCAGGGTGCGACGCCGGCGGCCTTGAGCGCGTTCCACAAGGCTTCGGCCTCGCCTGCGGGGAGCATGATCTCGACGCCGTCCTCGCCGGTGTAGCCGGTGCTGGCGATGAAATATTGGCCGACTTCCGCCGCGAAGAAGGGTTTCAGGTCGGCAATGACCGCCTTGGCTTGGGGCAGCGCCTGCGCCACCCTGGCGCGGGCGTTCGGCCCCTGCACGGCGATGATGCCCAGCGCGCCGTCGCCTTCGCGGCGCTGGACAATGCTCACGTCGTGCTGCCATGCGGCGGCCCTGGCCTGCATCCAGGCCAGATCCTTGTCGGCCGTGCCGGCATTGAGGACGAGGCGAAAGCGCGTGGCGGCGAGGAAATAGACGATCAGGTCGTCGATGACGCCGCCGGTCTCGTTCAACATCGCCGAATACAGCGCCTTGCCCGGCGTCGTCAGTCTGGCGACGTCGTTGGCGAGCAGCCGCGATAGAAAGGGCCGGCAATCGGCGCCGGTCAGATCGACCGGGCACATGTGCGAAACGTCGAACATGCCGCAGTCCTTGCGCACCGCATGGTGTTCCTCGATCTGCGAGCCGTAATTGACCGGCATATCCCAGCCGCCGAAATCGACCATTCGGGCATCGAGCGCGCGATGGGCGGCGTTGAGCACGGTTTTCTTCAGCATATCAATCCTTTGCAGGCTTTATTGAAAGCCAGTTCTGGAAACGGAAAAGGGGCGAAATGAAAGAAATTCTTCTTGCATTTCACCCCTCTGTCCTCGCTACCTGAGAGATTTGCCCCATCGGTGGGCGCTGTCGACGCCGCTCTCCAGAGTTTTTGGGCTTGCGCCCCTGTTCCGCGGTCCTTTTGCCTGAGCGTTTTCGGGTGAAATTGCGCCTTCGGTGGCAGTCGGTCACTGCGCTCTCCCACGGAACGGCAGGCACTATAGCGGGGTGGCCGGATGGTGGCAACCGGCCGCGCCAGGCAAGGCCAGCAGCGATTTCCATTCTGCCGATCGGGGTGTCGCGTTTAAACTGAAAAGATTGCAATCACCGGCCAACGCCGTCAGTCATCGAGTTGACCGCGTTGGCCGGACAAGAAAACGGGGAGGGCGTAGCGATGGTGTGGCTTCGTATTCTCGGCGCCGTGGTGGGTTTGGCTCTGGCGGCGATGATGTCTTCCGGCCCGGTCGCGGCGCTGCTCCTGGCGGCGCTGAGCGCCTGGGTTTTGCCGCAGATGTTCGGCGGCAAAACCCGGGCCGCGCCGCAGCCGGGGGAATCCGAGGGCGCTGCCGAGATGCGCCGCTTGAAACAGCGCGTCGCCGAACTGGAGCAACGGGTCGGGGCGCTGGAGCAGGGGCGTGAAGATGCCGTTTGGGCGGATCCCGAGGCATGGGTGGAGGCGGCTGCGGCCACGCCGCCCAAAATCCAACCTGAAATACGGCCCGAACCCGCGCGGGCCGAGCCGGTAGCGGTGGCGGCGCAGTTGACGCTTCCCGCCGCCGCGCCGGCCCCGGTTACGCCGCCGCTCGACGAGTTGATGGTCGAGCTGGAGGCGTTCCAGGGTGAGCCGCCCGCCCCGGTCGCCGAGAATCTGGCGGCAGAGGCCGCCGAGCCGCCGCCCGCGCCACAAATCAGCAAACCGCCGCCCAAGCCATTTATACCGCCGCCGCCGATCCCGTGGCGCGAGCGCTTGCCGGCACCGATGGCCAATTTCATCTTTGGCGGCAATCTGCTCGTCAAACTCGGCGTGTTGATTCTGTTTCTCGGCCTGGCCTTTTTGCTGCGCTACACCGCCGAGCGCGTCACGGTGCCGCTCGAATTGCGCTACGCCGGCGTGGCGCTGGCCGGGGCGGCGCTGCTGGCGCTGGGCTGGGCGCTGCGCAAAAAGCGCGCCGATTATGCGCTGGCGCTTCAGGGGGCGGGCGTCGGCGTTTTCTATCTGACGACGCTGGCGGCGATGAAGTGGCACGAACTGCTGCCCGCGCCGGCGGGTTTCACGCTGCTGTTCGCGGTGGCGGTGTTGAGCGCGGCGCTGGCGGTGTTGCAGAACGCCCCCGTGCTGGCGATCGTCGCGGCGCTCGAAGGTTTCGCCGCGCCGGTGCTGGCGTCGACCGGCGAAAACCGGCCGCTGGCCTTGTTCAGCTATCTGCTGGTGCTCGATCTGGGCATCGCGCTGATCGCCTGGTTCAAGGCCTGGCGGCTGCTCAACCTGATCGGCTTCGTCGGCACCTTCACGCTGGCGGCGGGCTGGGCGCGGCAGTTTTATACCGATGACCAGTACGGTATCGCGCAGCCTTTTCTGATCGTTTTCTTTCTGCTGTTTACCGCCATCGGCCTGTTGTTTGCCCGCCGCACGCTGTTCGAGGCGCCGGCCGATGCCGCGCAACCCCTGGCCGAGCGGGCGCTGCGGACGCTGCGCCGGGCGGGCCGGGTCGATAGCGCGCTGGTGTTCGGCGCGCCGATGGTGGCCTTCGGCATGCAGTACCTGCTGATGCGGCCCTGGCCGGAATATGGCGCGGCGTTCTCGGCGCTGGCGCTGGCCGCCTTCTATCTGCTGCTCGGGCGGATCGTGTTCGCCACCCAGCCGGCGGGCCTCAAGCTGCTGGCCGAGGCGTATGCCATCGTCGGCGTGATTTTCGCCACGCTGGCGATTCCGCTCGGCCTCGAAGGCAAATGGACGGGCGCGGCCTGGGCGGTGGAGGCGGCCGGCATGTACTGGCTCGGCGCGCGCCAGCAGCGGGTGTATGCGCGGGCCTTCGCCTTCGTGGTGCTGGCGGGCGCGGTGTGGAAGCTGTTGCAGGATTTGCGCGTCGATGATCTGGCCGGGCAGCCGCTGCTGCAAGGATCAACCATCGGGCCGGCGCTGCTGGCGGTCAGCGTGTTTGTCATCTGGGGCGTTCAACATCGCGCCAGGTTCGACGAGGGCGATGACTGGGAAGGGCTGGCCGGGCGCGCGCTGCCCTGGCTCGGCATGGCGGCGCTGACTTTGCTGCCCTGGCAAGGGTTCACGCCGATGTGGGCGGCGGCGGGCACGGCGCTGCTGGCGTCGGCGGCGTTTGCGGTGGCGGCGCGCTTGGCGCTGGGGGCGCTGACGCCGGTGAGCTACGGCATGCAGGCGCTGGCGGTGGCGAGCTTCATCGCCACGCTGCATCGCGGCGACGGCGGGCAGGTGCTGGATGCGGGCTGGCCGGGCGCGCTGGCCGCCGGCCTGATCGCGCTGAATGTGCTCGGCTGCGCCGTGTGGTCGATGTGGCAGGGGCAGCGCGCCATGCTGTCGCGGGCCGCGCCGCCGGCGTGGACGCCGGTGCAGATCGTTGGCACGCTGGCTGGCGTCGGCCTGCTGCATCTGGCTTCGCTGTTCCAGCTCAATCTGGCGCAGGCCGCGCTGCTGTGGCCCTTGAGCGCACTGGTGGCGCTCTGGCTGGCGTTGCGTCTGGCGCACCTGCCGCTGGCGCTGTTTGCCGGGCTGCTGCACGTGATCGCGGCGGCGATGTCGATCGCCGCGCCAGAGGCCGAAACGGCGGGAGCGGCCTTTGCCAGCCTGGGTTTCTGGACGCCGGTGGTGTTGGGCCTGGCCGCCTTGCTGGCCGGGGATTGGCTGCGCGGCGAAGCGCGGCGGGCCGCTGGCCAGACATCCGGGCCGCGCTGGCTCAACCGCTGGTGCGCGCAGCCCGCCGTGTTGTGGCTGCCGGTGATCTGGGGGTTGTTCTGGTGGCTGGCCGGAATGCTCAATGAAATCAGCGCCGTATTGATCGGCAACGGCCTCGACGCGGCGCAACCGGCGGCCTTCATCGCGGCGCTGCTGCTGACTTCGGCGTTCGCCGCGTTGATCGCCCGGCGGCGCGACTGGCGGCAACTCGGTCAGGCCACCCTGGCCACCCTGCCGGGCCTGGCCCTGGTTGCGCTGTTCGGTTTGAACCTCGCCGATCCGGCGGGTTTCGCGCCTTCCCGCGCCTGGGGCTGGCTGGCCTGGCCGCTGGCCCTGGCGTGGCATCTGCGCCTGCTGTGGTTACAACGGCAATGGTTTGCCGACAAGGCGCTGGCGGTTTTCCATGTCGCCGGCTTCTGGCTGTTCCTGCTGCTCGCGGCGCGTGAGTGCCAATGGCAATTCGGCCGCCTGGGCGATGCCTGGTCGGCCTGGCCGCTGCTCGGCTGGGCGCTCGTACCGGCGCTGGCGCTGTGGGCGCTGCGCTCGCGCCTCCTGGCGGCGCGCTGGCCGCTCGCGGCGTATCGCGCCAGTTACCTCGAAGTTGCCGCCTTGCCGGTGGCGGTGGGCCTCGGCCTCTGGGTCTGGCTCGCCAACGCGGGCAGCGCCGGCGACGCCGCGCCGCTGCCTTACGTGCCGCTGCTCAATCCGCTCGAACTGATGCTGTGGCTCGCCTTGTTCGCCGTTGCGCTGTGGTGGCGCGCCCTACCGGCGAGCGCACTGCTGCGCCAGTTGCCGCCACGGGCCGGGCACACCGTCATGGGGTTGACCGGGCTGGCGATTCTCACCGCCACGGTGCTGCGCGCCTGCCATCACTATGCGGGCGTCGAATGGAACTTCGCCGCGCTCTACGACGCCCGGCTGGTGCAGGCCGCGCTGGCGATCACCTGGGCGCTGTGCGGCGTCGGCGCGATGGCGCTCGGCCACGGGCGGCGGTCGCGCGCGCTGTGGCTGGCGGGCGCGCTGTTGATGGGCGTGGTGGTGGGGAAGTTGTTCTTTGTCGACCTGGCGGAGCGCGGCGGCTTGTTCCGCATCATTTCGTTCATCTCGGTCGGCGTCTTGCTGCTGGTGGTCGGCTATTTCGCGCCCGTGCCGCCGCGACGGGAAGCACAGAAAGAAGAAGGAAGATCCGCATGAAGATGATGACGACCCTCTGGCGTGGCGCGCGGCTGCTGTTGCCCCCGCTGTTGCCAGCACTCGCCGCCCTCGCGCCGGGCGCGGCGCCGGCGCAAAGCGCCGCCATCAGCCTGAGCGGCGACGGGCCTTACTACCGTCTGCCGCTGCCGCTCGCCATCTACAGCCTCGCCGCGCCGGGTCATCTGAACGATGTGCGGGTCGTCAATGCCGCCGGCCATGCCGTCCCCCGCGCCTGGCTGTACGGCTCGGCGGCAGCGCCGCCACGCCTCGCCGCGCAGGATGTGCCGATCTTTGCCCTGCCGCGCAACGACCATGCCGCGCCGGCCGAGGCGGCCGTCGCGCTCGCGCTCCAGGCCGACGGCACGCTGGCCCTGCGCGCCACAGCGCCGCCTCCGGCGAGCATTGAGGCCGGGCAGTGGATCATCGACGCCAGCCAGGTCAAGGGCAGCCTGCTGCAAGCCCGTTTCACGCTCGCCCCCGAGGCGCAGGGCGTCTTCCCCTTCTTCCTTGAAGCCAGCGACGATCTGCGGCAATGGCGCGCCATCGGCGGCATGGAACAACTGTTGCGGCTGGAGCATGACGGTCAGAGCATCGAACGGCTGGCCCTCGATCTTGGCCGCGTGCGCGCCCGTTTCCTGCGCCTGACCTGGGCCGATCCCCGGCGCGCCGCGCCGCTGCTGGGCGTTGGCATCGACAGCAGCGAAGCCTCCGAACCCGCCGCGCCGCTCGCCTGGCTGCCCGCCCTGAAACCCGAGCAGTGCGCCGCCGACCATTGCGACTACCTGCTGCCGCGCGGCCTGCCGCTGCAAAGCCTGCGCATCGACCTCGCCGACGGCAACACGCTGGCGCCGGTCAGCATTTCCGGCCTGCCCGACACTGCTCAACCCGCGTCGCCATCCAGCCTGACGCCGCTCAACCCGCTCTACTCGCTGCGCCATCGCCGGCAGGCGGCGCGCGCCGCCAACGCGGGCCACGAAATCCCCCTGCTCGACACCGTCGTCTACCGCCTGACCCTGAATGGCGACGAAATCCGCTCGCCCGCGCTGGTGCTCGATGGCCGCGCCTATGCCCGCCTGCGTCTGCGCACGCAGGGCGGCCCGATCAGCGCGCTCGGCGCCACCCCGCCCGCCATTGCCGTCGCCGGCGCGCCGCGCACGCTGGTTTTTCTGGCGCAAGGCGAAGGGCCGTTCACGCTGCGCTGGGATCAGCCTGCGCCCGACACCCCCGCGCCGCTGGCGCTATCGACGCTGCTCCCCGGCTATACGACCAGCAAGCCGCTGGTCGCGGGCCAGGCCAGCGTCGCGCTGCCGGAGACTGCGCCGATCATCGCGCCCAATACCGCCTCGGCGCCGGAAAACACCGTTTCCACCGAGCGCAAGGGGTGGCTCTGGGGCGCTCTGGGCCTCGGCCTCTTGCTGCTCGGCGGCATGGCCTGGTCGCTTTTCGCGGGCTTGCGCAAGGCGGGAGACGGCGAGGGGTGAACCGCCGAAAATTCCGGCGATCTAAAGGTGACGACCCACGTCCATTCTGCCGTGCAGGATGCGGACAACTTCAAGCTGGTCGCCGTGGTCGCGGAAAAAAACGACATGCGATCCAATGAGATACTTCAGGTAGCCAGGCCGTACCTCGACCGGACGACCCTGTCGGCGGCCAGAAGTCAAGTCATGGCAAGCGTCTCGAATGTCATCCGTGTAGCGGTCGGCCTGGTCGAGTCCCCAGCGCTCGACCGTGTAATCCCAGATAACCTCCATGTCGGATTGCGCTGCCGGGGAGAAAACGAGCGATTTCATTCGCGCTCATACTCCGCCCGCTTGCGGGTCTTGAACGCGTCGAAGTCAAATGGGCGGGGTTCGCCGGAATTCTCACCTTCAACCAGGGCCGCTTCCAGCGCCCTGATCCTGGTTTCATGATCTTCCAGCAAACGCAACCCTGCCCGCACGACATCGCTGACCGTTCCATACCGGCCTATTTGTACCTGCTTGTCGATGAACCCCGCGAAGTGATCGCCAAGGTATACCGAGGTGTTCCGGGAACGTGCTTGCATAATGAAACCTCCTGCCGAACTTTCACGCACTGTACCAATAATTGATATACGTTGCCAAGCAGGGGGCCGACTATCGCGCTGCATTGCTCGGCTGTGGCGCGCTCGGGTTGATGCGCTGGCCCTGACCCCGCGGTTTGATTTTGGTACGCCACATGGTATTTTAATGCCATGCAAACAACCATTGACAAGGCAGGCCGGGTCATCATCCCCGCCGCGATTCGCTCCCGTCTCGGGCTGGTGCCGGGGCCGGTGAATATCACGATCGAAGGCGCGGACGTGCGCATCGCGGCCATCGCCCCCAACCAGCTCGCCGAGCGCGATGGGCGCGTCGTCATCGCCGCCGATGGGCTGGCGCTCAGCAGCGACGATATTCGGGAATTGCGGCTTGCCGACCAGCGCTGATCTGCTTCTCGATACCAGCGCGGCGATTGCGCTGGTTGCGCCGACCAGCGAAACGCACGCAGCCGTCATGGCGCGCACGCGCGGCGCGACGCTCGGCCTGGCCGGGCATGCGGCATTCGAGACTTTCTCGGTGCTGACGCGCTTGCCCGGTGCGCTGCGTCTGAGCGCTGGCGGCGCGCGTTCGGTAATCGAGGCGAATTTTCCCGCCAGTGTCTTCCTCACGCCGCCGGAGTCGGTCCGCGCCTTGGCGACGCTGGCCGAAGCGGGTATCGCCGGCGGCGCGGTCTACGATGGTCTGGTCGCGCTGGCCGCTCTCTCTGCCGGCATCCCGCTGTTGTCTTGCGACCGGCGCGCCTTGCCGACCTATTCCGCGTTGTCGGTACGGGTCGAGATCATGGGATCGCTCATCGAACCCCGGTAACCGTTGCGCCACGGCAGGGCAATCGCATGAATCTGATTGTCATGACGGAAGGCCGTGCGAAGGCACAACGTCAACTCCCTCTCCCCGCTTGGCGGGGAGAGGGGGCGCTCCCGGCCTTTGCCGAAGCCGATGGCGTTCATGCGATGGCCCTGTTGCGCCACGGCAGGGAAGCCGGTCATGACGGCCCTTCATGCTAAAATCCTCGTTTTTTCAGCGATTTCCCTTCGTGACCCCAGCCAATTTCGATTTTCATTGTCATTCCACCGTTTCCGACGGCCTGCTGTCGCCCGGCGAGGTGGCGCGGCGGGCGGCGGAGAATGGCGTTGATCTGTGGGCGTTGACCGATCATGACGATCTCGGCGGCCTGACTGCCGCCCGGGCAGCGGCGGTCGAGGCGGGCATGGGTTTCGTCGGCGGCGTCGAGATTTCCATCGAATGGCAGGGCGTGCCGATCCATATCGTCGGTCTTGGCTTCGATGCCGCCGATCCGACCCTCGGCGCCGGCCTCGATGAACTGCGCAATGGCCGCATCGAGCGCGCGAAAAGAATGGGGGCGGCGCTTAATGCCATCGGTATTCCCGGCGCTTATGAAGGCGCGCTGTGCTTCGTCACCAATCCGAGCCTGGTTTCGCGCGCCCATTTCGCCCGTTATCTGGTGTCGATCGGCATCGCCCGCGATCTGCCGGGCGTTTTTCAGCATTACCTGAGTCCAGGCAAACCGGGTTATGTCGACCACCGCTGGGCGACGCTGGCCGAGGCGGTGGGCTGGATTCGCGGCGCCGGCGGCGTGGCCGTGGTGGCGCATCCGGGCCGCTACAAGATGTCCGGCGGCAACATGCGCAAGTTTCTCGACGACTTCAAGGATCTGGGCGGGCAGGGCATCGAGGTCACCTGCGGCAGCCATTCGCCCGACCACGTGCTGCATTTCGCCCGGCTGGCCCGCAGTTACGCCTTGCACGCCTCGCGCGGCTCGGATTTTCACGGCCCGCAGGATGGTTACACCGATCTCGGCAAGCTGCCGTCATTGCCCGAAGATCTGAAGCCGGTCTGGCGCTTGCTTCGCTGAATCATGACCCGCGTCGTCAATATCCACCCGGATTCGCCGCAGCCCCGGCTGCTGGCGCAGGCCGCCGAATTCATCCGCAACGGCGACGTGCTCGTGTTGCCGACCGATTCCGGCTACGCCCTCGGCTGTCATCTTGGCGACAAGGACGCGCTGGCGCGCATCCGCCTGATCCGCCAGATCGACGAGCGCCACCTGCTGACGCTGATGGTGCGCGACCTGTCGGAAATCGCCCATTTCGCCCGTGTCGACAACGCCCAGTACCGCCTGCTCAAGGCCACCACGCCGGGCAGTTACACCTTCATTCTCGAAGGCACCAAGGAATTGCCGCGCCGCGTGCTGCATCCCAAGCGCAAGACCATCGGCCTGCGCGTGCCCGATCATCCGGTCGCCCTGGCGCTGCTCGCCGAACTGGGCGAGCCGCTGCTGACGACGACCCTGCAACTGCCGGGCGATGAAGTGCCGCCGACCGAAGGCTGGGAAATTGCCGAGCGCCTCGACGAGCAGGTCGAATTGATTCTCGACTGCGGCCATTGCGCCAACGAATCGACCACCGTCATCGACCTGACCGGGCGGACGCCGGAACTGATCCGCGCCGGCCGCGGCTCGTTGGCCCCATTCGGCTTCGACTGAGCATGTCCTTCGACCTCTACGCCCTGATCCAGACCATCGCCATCGCCGCGCTGCCGGTGCTGTTCGCCATCACCCTGCACGAAGCGGCGCATGGCTACGCCGCCCGCCATTTCGGCGATCCGACGGCCTGGCAGCAGGGCCGCATCAGCCTCAATCCGGCGCGTCACATCGACCCCATCGGCACTATCCTGATTCCGGCGGCCATCCTGCTGTTTTCCGGCGGCGCTTTCCTGTTCGGCTACGCCAAGCCGGTGCCGGTCAATTTCGGCCGGTTGCGCAATCCCAAGCGCGACATGCTGTGGGTGGCCCTGGCCGGCCCGGCGGCCAATCTGTTCATGGCCCTGGGCTGGGGCTTGCTGCTGAAACTGGCGTGGGAGCTGCCGAGCAATGTCTTCACGCTGCCGCTGACGCGAATGAGCGAGATCGGCATCGCCGTCAATTGCGTGCTGATGGCGCTCAACCTGCTGCCGCTGCCGCCGCTCGATGGCGGGCGCATCGCCGTCAGCCTCTTGCCGCACCGCCTGGCCTGGCAGTTTTCCCGGATCGAGCCGTGGGGTTTCCCCATTTTGCTGCTGCTGCTATTCACCGGCATTCTCAGCGATGTCATGACGCCGCTGGTCGGTTTTGCGGCGCGCCTCGTCTATTCCCTTTACGGATTTTCCTACTGATCGACCATGTACGCAGAACGTGTCCTCTCCGGCATGCGCCCGACCGGCGCCCTTCATCTCGGCCACTACCACGGCGTGCTCAAGAACTGGGCCAGGCTCCAGCACGATTACCCCTGCCTGTTCTTCGTCGCCGACTGGCATGCGCTGACCACACAGTACGACGATCCGCGCGGCATCGAGCAGGCCTCCTGGGACATGCTCGTCGACTGGCTGGCAGCCGGCGTCGATCCGCAAAAGGCGACGCTGTTCATCCAGTCCCGCGTGCCGGAACACGCCGAACTGCACCTTTTGATGTCGATGATGACGCCGCTCGGCTGGCTGGAGCGCGTGCCGACCTACAAGGATCAGCAGGAAAAGCTGGCCGGCAAGGATCTGACCACCTACGGCTTTCTCGGCTACCCGCTGTTGATGAGCGCCGACATCCTGATCTACCGGGCCGACAAGGTGCCGGTCGGCGAGGACCAGATTCCGCACGTCGAATTCACCCGCGAACTGGCCCGGCGCTTCAACCACATGTACGGACGCGAGCCGGGGTTTGCAGAAAAGGTGGAAGCGGCGCTGGCCACGTTGAACAGCAAGAACCGCCGCGCCTACAAGGAGGCGCGCACCCGCTTCCAGCAGAACGGCGACCGCGAGGCGCTGGCGCGCGGCAAGGCGCTGCTGGCCGACATCGCCGATCTGTCGTTTGACGACCGCGAGCGGCTGGCCGGTTCCCTCGAAGGCAGCGGCAAGATGATCCTGGTCGAACCGGGCTACCTCTTGACCGAGGAATCGAAAATGCCCGGCCTGGACGGCCAGAAAATGTCCAAGTCCTACAACAACGCCATCACCCTGCGCGAATCCGAGGCATCGGTGGCGAAAAAGGTCAAGAGCATGCCGACCGACACCCAGCGCGTGTACCGCACCGACCCGGGCGACCCGGCCCGCTGCCCGGTATGGCAACTGCATCAGGTCTATTCCGACGCCGCCACGCGGCAATGGGTCAAACAGGGCTGCACCACCGCCGGCATCGGCTGCCTCGACTGCAAGCAGCCGGTCATCGACGGCATCCTGCGCGAACAAGCGCCGATGCGCGAACGCGCCCAGATGTACCTCGACCAGCCGGCGCTGCTGCGCGACATCGTCGATGCCGGCTGCGCCAAGGTCCGCCAACTGGCCGGGGAAACCATGCGCGACGTGCGGGCGGCGATGGGGTTGGCGTGAGGCGGTTGGGCGAGCGGCTCAAAATGTCGGCTCATAAGCTTCATCCGTCAAGTTTCAGGTTTGCCCAAACGGAAAGATTGATGTTTGCCTTGTTGCTGGCTGTTTTCAAACTATCCGTTGATGCCACGTCAGCACTCGATTTGGCGCGGCTGTCGTTTTTGGAAAGTTCGTGTGTAAACATAGCGTTACCGGAAATACGTCCAGCCATCAACGGTTGGGCTGAAAACAGCCGCAAGGATGGGTAGAGCGCAGCGAAATCCATCATCACAATTCTCAATAATCACAGACACCACAGCCTAAGATTTTATATGCGTCAGGTTGGGTATTTACACAATGAATTGGCTGGCGACCCCTATCAGGAAAATGGAGATTTTGGTGAAAGATATTGATGGGAAAATTGATGGGTTTCGCTACGCTCTACCCATCTACGCTTGTTGAGCTGAGAGATCGTAAACACGTTCTAAAAACCGTAAGTCAACCTTGGAGAAAAACCCTCATGAACCATCCCATCCGTCTTTTCCGCCGGTTCCCGTGCCGCGCCTTGCCGCTGGCCGCGCTGCTGGCGTTTTTTGCCATGCCCGGCTATGCCGCCGAACCTGGCGCCACTTCGCCAGCTTGCGATCTGTTGACCCGCGCGGAGGCAAGCAAGATTCTTGGCAAGGCGGTCTCTGATGGCAAGCCCGGTCCCGACAAGAAATGCTTTTGGGAAATTCCTGATGGAAGTGGCTCCATTCTCATACAGATCATGCCAGCCGGAAACTATCACCTTCCTTCTTATGGAGAAAAGTATCGCAAGCTGGACGGCATCGGCAAGCAAGCCTGGGTTTCCGATGATGCAGCCGAGGCCGAAGTGCAGAAACAGGCCATCGCTGTGATGGTTTACGGAGTAAAAGAAAACGGCATCATCGAGGCGCTGAAACTTGCCGTCGGCCGGTTGAAGTGACTACTCAGCGATGCCGCCATTCTTTGAACAGCAAGGATGGGTAGAGCGCAGCGAAACCCATCATCACAATTTTCAATAATCACAAACACCACAGCCTAAGATTTTATATGCGCCAGGTTGGGTATTTACACAATGAATTGGCTGGCGACCCCTATCAGGAAAATGGAGATTTTGGTGAAAGATATTGATGGGTTTGTTCGGCCTTGCCGAATCCCGCTACGCGGGACCAGCCTGCGGCTGTCCGGCGGCCTTCGGCCTTGTCGCTACGCTCTACCCATCCTATGCTTATTGAACTGGCGCGCGAAACCATGCGCGACGTGCGCGCGGCGATGGAGCTGGCGCACCGCTGACGGCCGCCGCCCGCGCCCATGAACACCGTCGCCGACGCCCCGCAAGTCCCGCTATTCGAGCCGGTCGCGCTGATCTACGGCCAGCCGCTGGAACAACTGCCGCAGGACTTGTACATCCCGCCCGACGCGCTGGCGGTGATGCTCGACGCCTTCGAGGGGCCGCTCGACCTGTTGCTCTACCTGATCCGCAAGGCCAATGTCGATATCCTCGACATTCCGATGGCGCCCCTGACCCGCCAGTATCTCGACTACATCGACAGCATGCGCGCCAGTAACCTCGAACTGGCCGCCGACTATCTGGTGATGGCGGCCATGCTGATCGAGATCAAGTCGCGCATGCTGCTGCCGCGCCCCAAGCTGGCCGGCGACGAGACGGCGGAAGATCCGCGCGCCGAACTGGTGCGCCGGCTGATGGAATACGAGCAGATGAAGCTGGCCGGCCAGAAACTGAACGAGCAGCCGCAGGCCGGCCGCGAATTTTTCTGGGTCGAGACGCTGGTCGAAAAATCGCTGCACGTTCGCCTGCCCGAAGTCTCGGCTGACGATCTGAAAGACGCCTGGCTCGCCATCATCCGTCAGGCCGGGCTGAAAAAACACCACACCATCGCCCGCGAGGAACTGTCGGTGCGCGAGCACATGGGCATCATCCTGCGCGCCCTGCGCGAACATGGCGGTTTCGTCCAGTTCGAGACGCTGTTCGCCGCCGAAATGGGCGTGCCGGGGCTGGTCGTGCATTTTCTGGCGATGCTCGAACTGGCCCGCGAAAAGCTGGTCGAGTTCACCCAGAGCGAAGCCTTTCAACCCATTTACCTGCGAGTGCACAGCGGTGGAACCGAGCCAGGCCAGGAAAATTCTTGAGGCGGCGCTGCTCGCCGCCCGCGAGCCGCTGACGCCGCACGACATGCGCAAGATGTTCGATGCGGAACTATCTGCCGACACCCTGCGCCGGCTGCTCGACGAACTGCGCGAGGAATGGGCCGGGCGGCCCGCCGAACTGATCCAGTTGGCCTCCGGCTGGCGCTTTCGCACCCGCGCCGAATACCTGCCGTATCTGGATC
>Ga0209629_10001317_pt1 | contig 15505 bp, 15 predicted proteins | sample TergutCu122P5_FD_187286 | JGI IMG/M metagenome (GOLD analysis project Ga0209629, IMG submission 187286) | Cubitermes ugandensis P5 segment gut microbial communities from Kakamega Forest, Kenya - Cu122 P5 (SPAdes) (version 2) | ecosystem: Host-associated > Arthropoda: Insects > Digestive system...
ATGAGGCTCATCAGCTTTTTGGAAGCTCCGTTTTCAAATAATATTTCCATAACGCTGGACCTGCCGGCCATAGGCAAGTTTGATTTTAAAGGCAAAACTTCCTGGGTCAAACAAAAAAATTCCGTCTTTACCCTGGGCATAGAATTTACCGAGATAAGCCAGGCCGCCGCCGCCAAAATCAGCGCGATGGCGGAAGATTTTGCGGACTGCGACACCAGGATTTTACTCAAGCTGCCGGAGGTTTGCGTGTCCACGTGCAAAGCCGCGGAGTTGTGCAACAAACTGCAAAAAGATATAACGCTGTTTAAATCGTAAAATTTTATGGCTCACAAGAAATTTTTACAAATGGCGATCGATCTTGCTAAAAGAAATGTTAAGACCGGCGCCGGTGGGCCTTTTGGTGCCGTTATCGTTAAAAACGGACGCGTTATCGCAAAGGCGGCGAACAGCGTAACCACGTCTAACGACCCCACGGCCCACGCCGAAGTTAACGCCGTGCGCGCCGCATGCAAAAAATTAAAAAATTTTGAGCTTGATGGTTGTATAATTTACGCCAGCGCGTCTCCGTGCCCTATGTGCCTGGGCGCAATTTACTGGGCGCGCCCAAAAGCCGTTTATTACGCCGCCGGCGTAAAACTTGCCGCGGAAGCGGGCTTTGACGACGGTTTTATTTATGAACAAATCGCTTTGCCGCCGGCAAAAAGAAAAATAAAAACCGTCCGCGTAGCCATGGCGCAGGAAAATCTTCCTTTTGAAATGTGGAAGGCGAAAACGGATAAAATAGAGTATTAAATTATTTTTTGACAATTAAAATTTCGGACGCCGCCGGGCTGCAAACAGGCGCGTCCGTTTTTTTGCGGGTTTTTGGTCTTAAGACAAATGGAAAACCGAAAAGCGGTCCTGGCAGTTTTGTGTTTTGGATTAATTTCGTATTTTCTTCCGCGGTTTGGCGTGAGCGGATAAAGGCGGCGGCGCGCTGTTTAAAAGAAGCGCAGCGCATATTATAAGCGTTATAAATTTTTCCGGCATATTGACTCCTGTTTATGGTTAATCACCTTAATATTATAAGATTGCCGCGTTTATACGCAAGGGCCGTCAGACCTGTATTCCGCATAGGTCCGGCTGACGGCGCGGAAGCATAAATATATAATATGGTATGGCGATAATTATCGCGGGGCCGACGGCTTCGGGGAAGACGGATTTGGCGCTGGAACTGGCGCGGATTATAGGCGGGGAAATTATTTCCGTTGATTCCCGCCAGGTTTACCGCGGTCTTTGCGCGGGCACCGCAAAACCGCCGGGCGTTTACGCGGGCGGGGTTTACGCCGTGGGCGGCGTGGCTTATCACATGGTTGATTTTCTGCCTGTTGACCAAAATTATAATACCGGGCTTTTTGTTGAAGCGGCTAAAAAAATTGAGGCGGAAATTCTTGCCCGTAAAAAAATCCCTGTTTTCGCGGGCGGCACCGGCATGTGGCTCCAGGCTTATTTTTCCGGCATGGACAAACTGCCGCAGGCAGATACCGCGCTGCGCGCAAAACTTTCCGCGATGACAAAACCGCGGCTGCACGCGAGGCTTGCCGAAGTCGACCCGGAAAGCGCGGCCAAAATTCCGCCCGGCAATATCCACCGCGTTATGCGCGCTTTGGAAATTTTTGAGATTACGGGAACTCCGGCCAGCAAACTCCGCACCGGCAAATTTAACGCGGATTTGGGCGATAATTTTTTTGTTTATCTTGACTGGGACAAGGACGAGCTGAACAAGCGCATTGAGCGCCGAACAAATTTAATTTTTGACGGCATGGTTGAAGAAACGCGCGCGCTGCTGGAGCGCGGTTTTACGTCTGAAACGCCGGCTTTGAAAAGTCTGGGCTACCCGCAGATTATAGATTTCATCAACGGAAAAACTGCCCGCGCCGCCGCGCTGGAAAGAATAATAATTTTGACGCGCCAATATGCCAAGCGCCAGCGCACGTGGTTTGCGCGTTACAAAAACAAGGTTGTCTTTAACGGCGCGGACGCGGCGGCTGAAAAAATTGCCGCGGAATATAAAAAATTGTCCTCTAATTTAGTAAAATGAATTCATTGCGGGCGTAGTTCAATGGCAGAATGAGAGCTTCCCAAGCTTTAGACGTGGGTTCGATTCCCATCGCCCGCTTGTACTTCCTCGCAGGGAGGAGCGCATATGGCGGCTGAAGATTTTGAGAAAGAACTTGACGGCGGGTCAAAAAAACCAAAAAACTTTTGGCTTGTTTTGATTATTATCGACGTCGCGGCTTTAATATTTTTCGGCTTCATGGTTTACAGGTCTTTGTCCGAAAAATTCGCCGCGCCCGTTTTGCCCAAAGACAGCGCGCCAGTTAAAACAACCCCGTCAATTCCCGCGCCGCAAACTCACGCGCTTCCGCCGCCGCAGGTACAGGTTGTAACGCCTACGCCGGACATTGCTTCCACCCAGACGGCCGCCGGCGTTCCCGCCGCACAAAATTTGCCGCCGGCCGCGCCGCAGCCGGTTCAGCCGGCGCCGCCGCGGTCTCCGGTTCAGTCCGTCACCGTTCCTCCGCCCGTCGTAAAACAGCAGAGCGTTTTTATCGAGCCTACCAACGGCAAAGGCAGAAGCGTGACTTTTAAATATTTCGGCCCGGCGAAAAAGCACGTCAGCATAGTCAGCGGTTTTACCATGACAAAACCGCAGCCGCTTAAAAAAGTCGACAAAGCCTGGCAGGGCACTTTTGTAATTTATCCCGGCCAGTACAAATATTTGTTTGTGGTCGACGGCGTGAAAACGCTTGACCCCAACGCGGACGCGGCGGAAGGCCGCTCCGTCGTAAATATTCCGTGAGGCGCGTATGGAAAAATTTCCGTGGTCCGAAGGGATAGAGAAGTATATTGACGCGCTCTCGTCTGGCGACTCGGTGCCCGGCGGCGGCAGCGCGGCGGCCTCTGTCGCGGGATTCGGCTGCGGGCTCGCGCTTATGTCTATTGCGACGACGCTGAAGTTAAAATCCACAAACCCCGCTTTTATAACGCCGCTTAAAAACGCGGAAAACGCGCTTAAAATTTCCCTCGGCAAATTTAAAAATTTCGTCACGCAGGACAGCCTTGCCTACCAAAAATATCTTGACGCCAAAAAAGCGGCCAAGGCGGACCCGTCGGTCCCGCTGGGCCCGGCGGTCAAGGAAATCGCCGTCGTGCCCATAAACTGCGCTCTGGAATGTCTGGCGGTTTTAAGGGAAACGGAAAAAATAAAAAGCGGTATTTCCAAAATAATCGTCTCCGACATGAACTGCTCAACCCATCTGCTGCGCGCCGCCGCGCAATGCTGCGTTGAAAATATGAAAATAAACCTGCCTTACGTCAAAGACGCCTCCGTCGAAGAAATGCTGAGGCAGACCATTGACCAGGCTTTAAAGGAGGCGTGCTGATGCCCGCGGCGACGGCGCCCGAGACGGCGCAAAAAATCTTTTTGCTTGACGCGGTTGCCGCCGCGCTGCCCGGCGCCGCGCCCGAAACAGTGCAAAAAATAGCGGCGGTTTATGAAGGCGGCGCGCCAGAACAGCTTGCCGCGCGGATAAAACAAATCAAAGAAAATCTGATATTTAACACGCCCGAAACGGACGCGTGCGCCGCCGGCGTTCTGCTTGACAAAATAACGCCGGCCGCGGCGGTTAACCGTCTGAGAATTTCAAAAAATAAAGAAGCGGTTGAAAAATGCTGCGCCGCGCTCCGTCTTGGCGCGCGTACAAAGGAAACGCTGCTGAATTTTTACGCGGCCCCGGCGGCGGAAATGTTTTTTGACGCGGAACTCGCCAAACTTCTAACCCCGCAGACCGGCCCGGCCGGCACGGCGGAGGCCGTAAAAAGCCTGGAAGAAAAAGCGGAAAATTTAAAAACGCCGGACCGCGCGCGGGAAAACGCGGAAGCCGTTAAAGAATACGCCGTAAAATATAATTTTCCGATGGCGGACGTTTTGGCGCTGGCGGAATATTTCGGGACTCCCGGCGCGAAAAATTTCAAAAATTGTTTTGACGGGCTGTTTAACAAACTGCAAAATATTTTTGACAATGAGAAATTAAACGTTTTTCTGGTTTTAAAAACTTTAACGGGTTTTCTGACGGAAGACGGAGCCGCGGCGTTCGCGGCGCTTGCCAAAGAAATACATTATCCGCTGCACTGCGAAGACATTTTTACTCTCGGCTGCCGCTACACGCCCGCCAAAACGCCGGCCGACGTGGCCGCCGCGCTCGAGGCCGTTTTAAACCGCCTGCCTTTCATGGAAATAAAAGAGGAGAACCTGGGCATGGCGGTAAAAGTTCTGACGGAAGCGTCGGAAAAATATCTGGAGGAAACCGCTGCCCGGGCCCGGAAAAACAAAGACCTGGCGCAGTTCAGGGCCTCTCTTTCCAAATACGATTTTTTTGAAGGGTTCGCGTACGACATAGCCCGCAAATTCGCCGGGGAAATTTCCGCGCGCGAAGTGGTTGAAAAATTTGACGGAATTCTGAAAAAATTTATTTATTGCAGTTCAAAAAGCGAAAATAATGATTTGGCCTGCAAGGTAATGCTGGGCAAAATCAGCGAGGAAGAGGCGCTTGCCCAGGCCGCCTACCGCCGGGATTTAAAAGCCAAGAGCCTGACAAAAGGCCTCGCGCCGGAAGTTTTGAAAAAATATCTGGGCACGCTTCCGCCGGACGAAATAGCGGCTTTTTTTGAAAAACGCCTCCAGCATTATTCTTTTTGGAAAACCGACGGCGCGAAACATCTGTACGCGCTGGAAGCTTTGACGGCGGAGCTGAACGGCACGTCCAGCGCGGAAATTTCCCGCTTTGTTTTTAACGCGCTGGAAGAGGGTTATGAGCTTTCGGCCGTGTCGGACCTGCTTGACGCGGTCACGCCCAAAGAGAAACTTAAAATAACCGAAGCGGACCTTAAAAAGAGCCTTCCGTATTTACAGAGAACAAAAGAAGACAGGGAGGCGCTGTCGTCTATTTTTAACGAATAAATGTTTATAAAATTTGCTATGCTAATTTAAAGGGTGTTTTAATTTTGGTAAAAGGGATACATTTATGAGATATTGGGTTTATATAAATGATAAAGTGACGGGTCCGTTTGAGGAAAATAAAATCGCCGCCCTTGAGGGGTTTACGCCGGACACTCTGATATGTTCCGAAGTTATTGAAGAAGGCGCGGCGCAGGAATGGGTTCCCGCCAGTTCCGTTCTTCACATATCCGACGCGGTGACGGACAATATATCCGAAAGGCATCTGGAGCCCGACCCGGGCATTTCCACCAGCACGTACGTCGCGGCCAAGGACGTGGATATAAAGGCGGTTGAAAAAACCAGAACCGCGTCCAAATCAAGCTATATAAGCCATGAGGAAATGCTGCTTGATAAAATTTCAAAACTTTCGCAGGAAATAGAAGCGCTGCGCTCCGAAGTGAGAAAACTGGCGGAGAGAACTTTTCCGTCCCAGGCCGAGGACCCGCTTGAAAAAATATTGACCGCGGCCGGCGGGGCCGCCGTGGCCGGCAAAGTGATGACGCATGAAGAGCTGGCGCGGGAAGAAAAATTAAAAACCGAAATAAAAAGCATAGCCGAAGACAATACTCCGCCGGAAATGGACCTTGTGGGCAGCCATTCCGGGGCGCAAAAACATGCGCCCGCGCCGGAACCGGAGCCCGAGCTTGCGCCGGAGCCCGCCGTTCCCGCCGAAGAGCCTGAAGTTAAACCTGAGCAGACAGCCAGGCCGCTGCACGGTGCCGCGCCGCAGGACGCCGGCAAAATCGAAGACGTTTTTAAAGAAGAAAAAATTGTTGATTCTTTCCCCGCCTCCTCCGTTCTTCCGGAATTAAACGACGCTTTATCTCCCGCGCCGGAAGAGAAAAAAGAGGAAAGCGACACGACCAGGACCCTTGACAACGCGCTTGACAGCCTGTTTGAGCCCGTCAAACTGCAGCCCATTGTGCTGGAAGAAGTTAATAAGGACAGTATGTCCCTGACCCAGACGCTGACCGGGCCGGTTAACACAATGACGGAAGAAGAGTCGGCGGTAGTGTCTTCCGCTTTGGATTCTCTTTACAGAACTTCGCAGGAGGTCCACCAGCCCGAACCGGCCAAAGAGCCTTCAATCGCTTTTGAGGACCTTATTAAAAAAGAAGAACCGCCCGCGTCCAAAAAAATCAAAGAAGAAGTTAAGCCCGAGCCGAAACCGGAACCAAAACCGGCCCCCGCCGCTGTCGTTGCGCCTGAGCCCGTCAAAGAAGCAAAACCCGCGCCGGTCAGAGACGCGACCATGGTGACACAGATTAACAACACGATGTCCGAAATACAACTGGGCAATGAAAAAACTTCTTTGATTTCAGATTTTATTCCTCCTTCCGGCGCGTCCGAGCCGGAAGTGAAGAAACAAGAGGCCGAAAGCGCGCAGGAAATAGTCGGGGGTAATTTTACCGTTACCGAAACCGGCCCCGGCGGCGAGCCTACTCTGCACCAGGCTCCGGTGATCAAACGCATTAAACCCGCTGATATTAAGACAAATCCGCTTATTTCCGCTTCAAAAGCCGCCTCCGCCGCGCCGGACACGACGGAGAAAATTAAATTTATGGATTCAATCGGCACCGAAGAAGAAACGACGTCCGCCGCGCCCAAAATGGGCGCGTTCAGAAAGATTATGGTGGCCTTTATATCCTTTGTGCTTCTTCTGATAATACTTTTCGGCCTGATGTTCGCGGGAATCGTGCCGGACGTGTTAGGTCTGTTTAAAAAACAGGGAAGCCCGGTCTCCGCGCCGCCGCCGTCCGCCGCTCCGGCCCATAATACTGCGCCTGCGTCGCCGTCAGCGCCGCCGTCGCCTTCAATGCCGCCCGCGCCGCCTCCCGCCGCGTCCGCCGGCGACAGCCAGGTGCTTATGGACGTGCAAAATTATTCCCTGCCCGGCGGCATGACGCTTATGGGGCTCATAGCTTCAAAATATCCTATGCAGGCGGGCGCTGTTGAATGGTCCGTTAAGCAGATTGACGCCGCCAATTATATAGTAAACGCCAAAGTGCCGCCGGCCAGCGACACAAGCCTCATGACCATATACCGTTTTAACTATGTGCCGTCCGCTAGACAGCTAACGCCGCTGACGTCGGATTCCAAAAATCTGCTGGGCGTGCGCTAGAGGGCGTATATGTTTGCCGGAGCGTTCGGGTTTTTTATCCGGCGGCGTTTTCCGTAATGATTTTTTAATATAATAATTATATGGGGAAACTGCGCAGGATTGTTTTGCTGCTCTCCGGCGCCGCTCTGCTTGGCGGATGCGGGCTGGATTTGGGCCGGATATACGTGCAGATGAAAAAATCCGGCGGCTGGAAACAGTTTGTCCAAAAATTATCCGGATCAGGATATAGTTTGAGCGGGCGCTCTCTCGGCCAGGAAATTCCGCTGCAGGACAACCAGCAGAAAATCGTGGATATAATCAGGTCTTCCTACGGCGACGCGGCGGCCAAAGAAACGGAGAACGAATTTTTAGTAGAAAACGCCGAGCTTTATGACCTCTCGCATGCAGCCAGAGACGATAAAGATTTTGCCGCGCGCCAGCAGGCCATAATAGACCGGCACGCCGCCGGCATAAAAGCCATTTCTTTAAGATACCGTGGAGATTAAAATGAAAAAAATATTAGTTTTAGCCTTAACCGCCGCAGCGCTGGCCGCCTGCGCCGCCGGAAGCGACAGCATAGCCAAACTCAGCAGGAACGACTTAAGCACCATGACGGCCAACGACGTCACCGCCTATTATAAAGACAGCAATTCCGCGCTTCTTGACAAGCTGGTTTTTGACAACGGCTCAAGGAATTATGACAAGTACGTTAACATTTTTGACGCGATGAACGACGAACTTAATTCTATGTCTACGGTTAAAATGACTAAAGAAGACTATTATAACAAGCTTAACGCCGTGGTGGAAAAACACAACGCGCAAATCAAGAAACTGAAATAAAAATTTATAAAAAAAACAATCCCGCGTTTTCTGCGCGGGGTTGTTTTTTTATTTGATTAAAGCCTTTTTCAACTCTTCCGTTTTATCCGTTTTTTCCCACGGAAATTCTTTGCGCCCGAAGTGGCCGTAGGCGGCGGTACGCTTATATATGGGCCGCCTGAGACGGAAATGCTCGATAATCCCGCGCGGCGTCAGCGGGAAAATTTTTTGCGCGGCCGCGGTAATTTTTTCGTCGCTTGCCGCGCCGGAACAGTCTGTGTCGACGTAAAAACCGACCGGATCGGCCTTGCCTATCGCGTAAGCTATTTGCACGGTGCACTCTTTCGCCAGCCCCGCCGCCACGATATTTTTCGCGATATAGCGCGCCATATAGGCCGCGCTGCGGTCAACTTTCGTCGGGTCTTTGCCGGAAAACGCGCCTCCGCCGTGCGGGCAGCGTCCGCCGTAAGTGTCTACTATAATCTTGCGCCCGGTCATGCCGGTGTCTGACTGCGGTCCGCCGGTCACAAACTTGCCCGTCGGATTAATTAAAATTTTGGTGTTTTTATCCGTCCATTTTTTTGTTACTGGCGCGACGATAACGTCTATAATTTTCTGCTTTGCGGCGGCCGTCATCTGTTTGCCGGTTTTGTCCAACACGTCCGCCGTGTGCTGCACGGAAACTACGACGGTGTCTATTCTTTTTGGTTTGCCGTCCGCGTATTCAAAAGTAATCTGGCTCTTGCAGTCCGGCCCGATGAACGGGATTTTTTTTGTCTCTCTCGCCTCTGCCAGCGCGGCGACGATTTTGTTGGCCAGCACCAAAGTTATGGGCAGCATTTCCTGCGTTTCGTCCACGGCGTAGCCGACCATGAGCCCCTGGTCCCCGGCGCCGCCTTTGTCCACGCCCTGACTGATGTCAGGCGACTGGCGGCCTATGACGTTTAAAATTGCGCACGTGTCCGCGTTAAAGCCGTATTTAGCGTCGGTATAACCTATGCGCTTAATTTCTTCCCGCGCTATGGCGTCTATGTCCACCCATGTATGCGTGGTAATCTCCCCGCCCACGACGACGAGGCCGCGCGTGACGTAAGTTTCGCACGCGACGCGGGCGTTTTTGTCTTTAGCCAGAATAGCGTCCAAAACGGCGTCGGAAACCGCGTCGCACACTTTGTCCGGGTGGCCGGCGCCAACGGATTCGGAGGTGAATAAACACTTGCCTTTTTGTATCATATAAGTATTCTAGCATTTTGAGGGTGTCATGATAAAACGCTTCATTTCCTGGAACGTAAACGGCCTGCGCGCGGTTGAAAAAAAAGGGTTTTCGGCGTGGTTTAAAAAGGAAAGCCCGGACATTCTGGCTTTGCAGGAAACAAAATCTTCGCCCGACCAGCTGAGCGGGGAACTGCGCTCTCCGGCGGGATATTTTGCCTGTTTCAGCGTCGCCGGGAAAAAGGGATACAGCGGCGTGGCGGTTTATTCCAAAGAAAAACCTCTGAACGTAAGCGAGTCTATCGGGGACAAAAGTTTGGACGGGGAGGGCCGCACTCTCGTTCTGGAATTTGAAAAATTTTATTTCCTTAACATTTATTACCCCAACGGCGGCCAGGGCCCGCACAGAATTGATTACAAGCTGCGTTTTTACTCACAGTTTTTAAAACTCGCAAAAGAACTTATGAAGAAAAAAACCGTGGTGGTCTGCGGGGACGTCAACACGGCGCATCAGGCGATAGATTTGGCGCGCCCGAAAGAAAATGAGAAAAACACCGGCTTTCTGCCGGAAGAACGCGCGTGGCTGGACAAGTTTTTTGCCGAAGGCCTGACGGACACTTTCCGCATGTTCAACCGTGACGGCGGAAATTACACCTGGTGGGATTATAAAACAAAAGCGCGGGATAGAAACGTAGGCTGGCGCATAGATTATTTTATGGTGGACACTCCGTCGGAAAAAAAAGTGAAAAAGTCTTATATTATGCCGGACGTGCAGGGTTCCGACCATTGTCCGATTGTCGTAGAAATAAATGTATAATTAATTAAGGCTATTTGGCGGAGACAGAAATATAGGGGTATATTTATGCTGATTCCGCGCGCGTCCGGCTTTAATATTAAAGAGGGCGGGGTAAAGGGGCTGAAGCCTTTAGGCAAACTTAAAAACTATATCCTGCGCACGCCGTACAGAAACGCCGCGCATTATTTTGAAAAATTTAACAATTACGCCGCGCTTGCGGCGCAGAGCATGCACGGAGCGGGGCAAAAAATTTAATCCTTTGCGGATGCTGCGGCCGCCGCTTGAGTTTTTTAAGATTAGGTTTTTTAGACGGTTTTCGCGGTTTTTTAAGGGCGGCGTTCTCGTCGTTTTACCCGCTGGTAAAATACGCCAAACTTTGGGAACTTAACAGAAAAAATTAAAGCTTTTCCGCCTCGTCCGCTATAAGCCGCGCGGATTGAAGCGGGTCGGGCAGATTTAAAATTTCAAAACCTCTCTCCATAAATTCCAGAATATTTTTGTTTTTCGCCACGCCGGACATATAATCGCATAACTGCTGCGAAAGATTTTCATTCTCCGTAAAAAGTTCCGCGCAGCCGGCTTTTTTAAACAAGGCGGCGTTGTAATACTGGTGGTTGTCCGCCGCGTAAGGATACGGCACCAGGACGGACGGTTTGCGGCACGCGTACAGTTCCGCCAAAGTGCTGGCGCCGCTTCTGCAAACAACCAAGTCAGCCGCGCGCATTAAAAAATAAATATCGTGGCAATAAGCGAAAAGGCGGATATTTTTAAACCCTCGGTACTCCTGTTTTAACCTTTCATAACCCCTGTCGCCGCTTATGTGCACAAACTGCGCGGTGTTATTTTTTCTGGCGATTTTTTTTGCCGCTTTGCTGACGGCTATATTTAACTGTTTGCTGCCCTGCGAGCCGCCGAAAATTAAAATGGTAGCGAGTTTAGGGTCCAGCCCGCGCGCGGACAAAATTTCGGCGCGGTTATAAGGGAGCCCGAATTCCTCACGTATCGGCGTGCCGACGAGTTTTGTGTTTTTTATATTATCCGCCGTCGGAAGTCCGAGCAGAAACAGATTTGTGAATTTGGCCGCGGCTTTATTAGCCAGGCCTATTTTTGTGTTTGAGTCATGCACCGCGCTTTTGATTTTCTTTATTCTGGCCCACAAAATAAGCGGAAAAGAAATATAGCCGCCCATGCCGACGCAGGCGTCCGGCTTAAAATTTTTAACTATAATCCCCGTCTGTACAAAAGACAGGCAGAACTTGAACAGAAAAATAAAATATCGGAAGGGGTTTAAAGAGCGCGGCAGGCCGGTGAAATTTATCTCTTTATAGTTGAACCCGTTTTTTTCAAGCGTTTTTATCGCCAGGTCCCGTTTTCTGACGATAAATAAAACTTCATGCCCTCTTTTGCGCAGTTCTTTGCCGAGCGAAAACCCCGGGTAAAAATGCCCGCCCGTGCCGCCGGAAGCTATTATAAATTTTTTCATTTATTCAAACCCTCTTTCTCTTTTCCGGCGGCGGAGACGCTGAACAAAATTCCCATCATAGCCATTGTTACCAGCACCGAAGAACCGCCGTAGGAAAAAAACGGAAGAGGCAGCCCCTTCGTCGGCAGCAGGCCGGTGGCCACGCCCATGTTTAAAAAAGCCTGAAGCGTAATTGTCAGCGTTATGCCCAGAGCGAGCATGGAATCAAAAGTGTTTTTTGCCCGACGGGCCACGGTTATGCCCCGCACCAAAAGCCACGCGAAAAGCGCGACTATCACAAAAGCGCCGAACATGCCGATTTCCTCGGCGATAATCGCGAAAATAAAATCCGTGTGCGCGGCCGGCAGATACTGAAGTTTAAGTTCGGAATTGCCCAGCCCCTTCCCGAACCACCCGCCGGAACCTATGGCCAAAAAAGACTGGAAAAGCTGGTACCCGCTTGAATCAGACGTCGTTTCAGGCGACAAAAAGGAAAATAAACGTTTCATGCGGTAAGAATAAAATATCACCTGGTGCAGCGCCACGGGTATGGCGCACGCCAAAATCAGAAGCAGGTGTGTTATCCGCGCGCCCGCCGCGTAAAGCATTAAAAACACGACGGCGAAAAGCAAGGCCGGCGTGCCCAGTTCCGGCGCCAGCATCATAAGCCCCAGCGTCACGCCGGTCATGACAAGCGGCGGCACTATCACCGGGAAAGCTTTGCTTATGCTGACGGAAATATTATCAAGATAATACGCGATATAGATGATGAGCGCGGGCTTTGCGAGTTCCGACGGCTGCAAATTAAACGGCCCCAGATTTATCCACCTGTGCACGTTAGCCACTTTAGGCGTGAAAAGCACGAACACCAGCAAAAACCACGCGCCGTACAGGACGAACAGCGGATTAATTTTTTTCTGGATTTGGTGATAGTACTGGCTTAAAACCGCGGCCACGATAATGCCCGCGCTTTCAAACAAAACCTGCCTTTTGAACAAAGACCCGCTCTCAAAAGCGCTTGACGAATATGAAAACACGAGCCCGAAAAGCATAAGCGCGAACATTATAATCAGCAGCTGCCTGTCCGGCATTCTCAGACGCGCGGCCGTCGGCGCGGCGTTCTGTTTTTTAGGCGCCTTTATGGGTTTGACGAGGTAGACTCTATCTTTTGTCATCTGATTTTAAGCGAGGCCAGCGCAAGCAGCGTAAGCATTATCCCTATAATCCAAAACCTGACGGTGACTTTAGGCTCCGCCCAGCCTTTTAGTTCAAAATGGTGGTGCAGCGGCGCCATTTTAAAAAGCCTTTTGCCGCCGGTGGCGCGGAAATACGCCATTTGCAGCATGACGGAAAGAGTTTCCGCCACAAAAATGCCGCCCGCTAGCGGCAGCAGAAGTTCCTGCTTGACGCATAAAGCGCAAACGCCCAAAACGCCGCCGAGAAACAGAGAGCTTGTGTCCCCCATAAACACTTGCGCCGGATAGGTGTTGTACCACAAAAACCCGAGGCACGCGCCCAAAAGCGCGCAGAGGAAAACGGTTATTTCGCCCGCGCCGGGAACGTAAATTATTTTAAGGTATTCCGCGAAATTCACGTTGCCCGCCAGGTACGCGAAAATGGCGTAAGTCCCCGCGCATAAAATCATGGAGCCGGCGGCCAGGCCGTCCAGCCCGTCGGTAAGATTCGTGGCGTTGGAGGAAGCCACTATTAAAAGCATCGCGAAAATCAGGTAAAAAAACGACAAATTTATAAACAGCCGGTTAAAAAACGGCACGCTGAGTTTTGAAATATAAGCCGCGTTCGGCGGATACATGGTCAGAAAAAACACGACGACAAACGCCGTGGCTATCTGCAAAGTGAATTTAACCCACGACGGCGCGCCTTTGGGGTTTTTTTTGACAAGCTTAGTATAATCGTCCGCTATTCCCGCTGCCGCGAGTATCACGGTGGTAAAAGAAAGCAGCCATATAAAACGGCTGTCCAGCCGCGCCCAAAGCAGCACGGTGACGAGCAGGGAAACAAGTATCAGCAGGCCGCCCATCGTCGGCGTGCCCTGCTTGCTGAGGTGGGAGGCCGGCCCGTCCGTCCTCTGGTACTGCTGTATTTTATAAGACGAAAGTTTTTTAATCATGGCCGGGGCGATGACCAAAACTATGATAAGCGCCGTGAAAATCGCGCCGCCCGCGCGGAACGTTATGTAGCTGAAAATATTTAAAAAGCTTACGTCGTGTTTGAGAAGAGAAAGATAATAAAGCATTTAAAACTCCTTAAAAATATTTTCAAAGCCCATGGCGCGGGAGGCTTTTATAAGGCATGTCCCGCCGCGTTGCAGCGCGGTTTTTAAATTCGCCAGCCAGTCTTTGCAGTCTAAAGAATATTTTACATTTATATTCGGATATTTGGCGCGCAAAACCGCTGCCGCCGCGGCCATTTCCGGGCCGGAGAGAAAAACAGTTTTTATATCCGCCGCCGCCAATTGGTCCGCGACAGCGGCGTGGGATTTGGCGGAGTAAGCGCCCAGTTCCTTCATGTCGCCGAGCACGGCGGTAAGCGGCTTGTTTTTTTCTTTGGAAAGCAACGTAATCGCGTTTTCCATGGACGCGGGATTGGCGTTGTAATAATCCAAAATAAAGTTAACCCCGCCGCGCGTCACGCGCTGCATGCGCAGCGGCATGGGCTCATAACTTTTAAGGCCTTGCTCAATATTGTCTTTGAATAAGCCCAGCGCGATCGCGCCCGCGCAGGCGGCCGCGGCGTTTAATTTATTATGGCGTTCAAAGGTTACCCCGAAAGAAAAAACTTCGTCTTTGTAAACGAATTCAAAATTTTCTTTATCAACTATTTTTATGTCCGCGCCTTCCCCGAAGCCGAAAGTCAGCGCGCGGCCTTTGTAGGAAGTTTTTAAATTTTTAAGCATTGCGTCGTCAAGATTATATACCAGCGTCCCGCCGGGGTTCAGCGCGGCGGCAAGTTCCGTTTTTGTGTCATAAACCGTCTGCAAATCTTTAAAAAATTCAAGGTGCGCGGCGGAAATGTTCGTTATTATGCCCACGTCCGGCGCGGCCGGAGCCGCGATTTCCGCAATATCCCCTTTCTTGGACGCGCCCATTTCAAAAACGCCGTATTTGTCCTCCGGCGTAATTTCCAGAAGAGAAAAAGGCACGCCGAACTGGTTGTTAAAATTCCCGGCGTTCGCGCGCGTGGGCCCGGCGGTTTTGCAAATGGAAAGCAGCATCTGTTTCGTGGTGCTTTTGCCGTTTGAACCGGTTATGCCGGCCACTTTTAAATTATTTTCCCGTCTGTGCCGGCCGGCCAGCGTTTGCAGCGCGGCGAGGGAATCAGGCACTTTTACAAAAGCCGTGTTTTTAAAATTTAAATTTTCCGCGCGCTCGGCCACGACGGCGGCGGCGCCTTTGTCTATGACTTCCCGCAAAAAATCATTGGCGTCGAATTTGCCGCCTTTCAAAGCCCAGAAGTTTTGGCCGGCGGTTAAAGCGCGGCTGTCGGTAATAAAATTGTTAAACGGCGTTTGCGGATTCCCGTTAATGATTTGCCCGCCTGTAATTTGGGCCAGATGTTCTAAAGTTAAATTTAAATTCATGTTAACTCCGTTATTATTTTAAAGACGCCGGGTCGTCGGGCTCCACGCCGTAAAACGACATAAGTTTTTCCGCTATTTCGGAAAATGCGGGCGCCGCGCTTGACGCGCCGAAAATCGGTTTTTCCGGCTGGTCAAGCATAACCAAAATCGTAAAAGCCGGGCGCGACGCGGGCAAAAACCCGCAGAAAGAAACTATGTGATGCGCTTTTGCGTAACTGCCCTCGTCGCCCAGTTTTTCCGCCGTGCCCGTCTTGCCCGCGACGGTGTAACCCGGCACCGCGGCTTTTTTGCCCGTGCCTTTTATCACGACGTTTTGCAGAAATCCCGTCATCACTTTTACGGTGCCCGGTTTTATCACGTTGCGGATTTTGTTGGGCTTGGCCGTGTAAGTTACTTTACCGTCGGGGTCGGTGATTTTGCTGATTATATGCGGCTGCATAAGGAAACCGCCGTTGGCTATGGCGCTGTAAGCG
>Ga0209629_10001318_pt1 | contig 15504 bp, 13 predicted proteins | sample TergutCu122P5_FD_187286 | JGI IMG/M metagenome (GOLD analysis project Ga0209629, IMG submission 187286) | Cubitermes ugandensis P5 segment gut microbial communities from Kakamega Forest, Kenya - Cu122 P5 (SPAdes) (version 2) | ecosystem: Host-associated > Arthropoda: Insects > Digestive system...
TAAACCCCTCCCCGTCAATTTTGCTTGCGAAAAATTGCCACCCCTCCATAGGAGGGGAATCTAGTCCGGCAGCTTTACCGCCGCGGCCATCTCACGCACGAATTCCAGCAACGATTTTGTTTCCTGGGCGTCGTTGCCCAAATGGCGCAGGGTCACGGTTTTATCCGCCGCCTCTTTCTCGCCGACCACCGCGATTATCGGGGTTTTTGCCAGCGACAGCTCGCGGATTTTATAGTTCACTTTTTCCGCGCGCAAATCCGCGCGGGCATAAACGCCCGCCGAACGCAGCTCTGCCACCACCGTCCGGGCATAGTCTTCGTATTTTTCGGATATCGGCGCGACAACAACCGGTTCCGGCGATAGCCAAAGGGGCATCACGCCGCCGGCGCTTTCAATCAATATCCCCATGAAACGCTCTATGCTGCCCAGCATCGCGCGATGCAGCATGATGGGGCGATGTTTCTGCCCGTCTTCGCCGACATAGGACAAATCAAAGCGTTCCGGCAGATTCATATCCAGCTGCACCGTTCCGCACTGCCACACGCGGCCCATGGAGTCTTTCAGATAATTGTCTATCTTTGGCCCATAGAACGCCGCGTCTTCGGGCGCGATTTCGTATTTGATATGGTTCGCTTCCAACGCGTGTTTCAACGCGCCTTCGGCCCGGTCCCACGTCGCGTCGTCGCCGATGCGGAATTCGGAATTCTTGCGCGTCGCCAATTTCATGGTGACATCCTTGAACCCGAATTTGCCGTAAATATCCTTGATAAAGTTCAGAATCTTTACCACTTCGTCTTCCAGTTGTTCCGGCGTGCAAAAGATATGCGCGTCGTCCTGGGTGAATTCGCGAACGCGCATAATGCCCTGCAGGCCGCCCGCCGCCTCGTATCGGTGAACCTTGCCGAATTCGGCGAGGTAAAGCGGCAGGTCTTTATAAGACTTTATCCCCTGGGCGAACACCAGCATGCCGCCCGGGCACGACATCGGCTTCACGCAGAATTGCCGGCCGTCCTCGGTCTTGCCGGAATAATTATGCTCGCCGTATTTCGCCCAGTGGCCGGATGTCTCCCACAAACTGCGATCCATCAGGCCGGGTGTGGATATTTCCAGGTACCCCGCGCGTTCCTGGCGCATGCGCACGTATTCAATCAAGCGGCGGTAAATCTTGTATCCCTTGTCGTGCCAGAACACCGCGCCCGGCGCGTATTCCGGCTCAAAATGAAACAGGTCCATGTCTTTGCCGATTTTGCGATGGTCGCGCAGGGCCGCCTCTTCCATCATTTTCTCGTAAGATTCCAATTCTTCCTTGGTCGCAAAGGCGTCCACATAAACGCGCTGCAGCATTTTGTTGTGCGAGTCGCCCTTCCAATACGCGCCGGCGACCGATTTGATCCCGAACGCGTCGCGCGGCAGGTCCCGCGATGATTCCACATGCGGGCCTTTGCATAAATCGGTAAAGTCGCGAAAGACATACAGGCTGGCCGTCTTTTCCCCGCGCGCCGCCAGATCGTTCACCCATTCCAGCTTGTACGGCTGGTCGGCGAAGATTTCCCGGGCCTCGGCAATGGAGACGTCTTTGTGCGCGAATTTGCCGTCGGATTTAATCAGTTCTTTCGTCGCTTTCTCAATCGCGGCAAAGTCGGCCTCGGACAGCCGATGCTCGGTATCAAAATCGTAATAGAACCCGTTTTCAATCGCCGGCCCGCCGCCGAATTTAATGCCGGGGAATAATTTTTGCATCGCCGCCGCCATCACATGGGACAGCGAATGCCGGATTGTTTCGGTTGGATAAGACATCGTAAAAACCTTATTTAAGATTTATGATTTAAGATTTCAGATTTAATAAACCTTAAATCCATAAATCTTAAATCTGAAATTAACTGATTGATTATAGTATTCGCGAAAAAAATCGCAATAGAAATTTACACCCCCACGGGGGTCGTCGTTGTCGTCAAAAGAACAAAGAATCTTTTCATGCTTTGCTAATAATAAAGCATAAATGATAAAAAGTCAATCGTTCTGCTTGTCTATCAGGATGCTCGGTCGCGCCATTTCCTGTTCCAATTTACTTATAATCTTCTCTGGCTGGATTATCTTGCCGTAAAACTTGCCGTCTTTTTCAACCGGCACCCCAGTGGCCAACGCCATATTCCAGAACCTTTCCGGTGTTATGTTTTTATCCACTTGTTTCGCAAGGGCGAACATGCCGGCAACCCACGGCGTCGCCCAAGACGCCCCTGCGCCGGCACCATAATAAACGTATTGGTCATGCCCGTTGGGCGCGGCGGTCGTAATGCCCCCGGCCGGAATCATCAGGTTGTTAGCGCCGAATCCGTCTTTTCTGTCTTTCCACCAATCCCCGGCATCATAGTTGGCCGCGTCGTCGGGATTCCCGTTCATATCGCGGTCGGCGGTCGCAAATTGTAATCCGTGCGTTTTATGCAGACCGGTAGTTATCACAAAAACACCTTTGTCCTGCAATTGTTTTATCAAATTCAAAACTTCATTATCGTGAGCCAGCTCTCCCCACGATATTGATACGACCGATATTTTTTCATCTTCCGGCAGTCCTTCATTCATAAAAAGTATTTTCTTTAATGCGGTTTTATAATTATCGGTAAATGAAACGCCGTTTTTCCGAAAAGTCGGCGCGAAATAAACCAATTTTGCCGCCGGTGCAACGCCGACTGTTTTTCCGACCAAGATGCTGGATACCGCGGAACCATGCATGGCGGCGTAATTTTCCGGCGGGAACCCGATATCCTCGTAATGGACAAGATTATCCTTGATTTCTTGGTGCTCTGTATCCAGTTCCTGGTCTAATATTGCAACCGTAATACCTTTGCCGGTAATTCCTCTTTCGTGCAAAGCGCGGATGCCAAGGCCGGGATTTTTCATTTTTTCCAATACGGCCTGCGGATCAAAGCCGGGCGGGAGATTGTCTTTGCCCGGCCACTTTACGTTATTATTAAACCTTATATATTTAATCAGGCGGCCTGCTTGTGATAAATCCATACCGGATACGTCCGTGCTCACTATCCTGAACCCTTCCGAATTCAGTTTGGCATTCTGATAAGAAAAATCAGGAACATCCGCCAAGCCGCGGGGTTCCGGCGCATGGCCTTTGTTTACTTTGAATATGCCTGATTTTTTAAACATAGCGCGCCTTAAAAATCAATAATGCTCCCGAACAGCACGGCGAAAAAGAACGAGACGGAACCGCCGATCACAAACAAGTGCCAGATCGCATGGGAAAATTTCAACCGCCGCCACAGATAAAACAGAACGCCGATTGAATAAGACAACCCGCCGGCCAGCGCGAACCACATTCCCCGCGCGGGCACGGTTGCAATCATTTTCGGCAGAATGAATATCACCGTCCAGCCCATAATCAGGTATAGCGCGACGACCCATTTCGGTTGGCGCCGCGGATTGCGGAATTTCACAATCGCGCCGAAGATTGTGACGGCCCAGAGAATACCGAACACCGTCCATCCGACCCATCCCCGCATATTGACCAACAGAAACGGCGTGTATGTTCCGGCGATCAGCGCGTAAATTGCGACGCTGTCCCAGACCTCGAAAAAACACTCGCTCTTTTGCCCGATCATGGCGTGACAGAAAGTGGACCCGAAATACAGCGTGAACATAGTCAGCCCGAATATGGCGCAGGATACGACCGCCCAGGGATTGCGGTAAATCACCGCGAACGCGACCAGAATCACCAGACCGGCGATGGCCAATCCGATGCCGATGCCATGCGTCAGGACGTCCATCACCCATTCGGATTTTGAAGGAACGCGCTCCCACCTGAACAGCCCCGTTGCGCGGAGGGCCCGCAGCAACGCGTTCGCCCGCGGCTGGCTACGTATTGTTTTTGCTTGGGCGCGCGCGATGCTTTTCGGTTTTCTTGTCGCGTCATGGCATGGCAAAGGCAGATTATTTTTGTTTTTTTCTTCGGTCATTTTATATTTCCTTTATCATTTCAACGTATGTCCCGCCGGCATTGAATCCGAAATATTTGTAAAAATTCAAAAGACGCGGGTTGCCGACGTCTGCATAAGCCAGTATGTGATCCGCGCCCACCGTCTTGCTTTTTTCTATAAAATATTGCCCCAGCCGGCGGAAAACATCTGTTCCGCGAAAATCCCGGCGCACCGCGAAATAATGGGCGATCGCCCAATTCCCGCTCAGCCTTTCGCCGTGTATAAACCCGATCACCCGCCCGTCTATTTCCGCGACCGCGAATATCCAACCATCGCCTTTCGTGCGCAGCCCGGCATCGTCCATATCCATGGGCCGGCCGCCGGTAAGTATATCGCCTTGGATTTGCAATTCCTGGATTGCCGGCAAATCCAGTGGCTCTGCATCCCGGACAATTATTTCGGACATATCTGAATCCTTTCCAGCGCGCGCTATCTCTTGTAATTAATCTTCTCGTTCCATAATAAATTGTCTATCTTTTCCCTCAGGTCATTGACTATACCAAGCCAGTCGTTTATGTCGTCAAAAAGTCTGCTCATTTCGCACATCGCCCACTGGACGCGGCTACAGCCCTCTTTCCCACCGACCACGCACTTGTCAAACTCTTCAACCACCATGCATTTATGCTTTTGCTCGTGCATCTTGGCGTAGTACGCCTGTGTCGCGGCCCTGTATTTCCGCAACGCGTCCGCCAGCTGTTTCCTCTGCTCCGCTAACTTTGGGTACAACATTAATAAAAATTTATCCATTTTCTTTCCTTTTGTTTAATCTATTTACCACTCTGTCCTTACCCATCACCTGCATGACCGAATACAAATCTGGACTGTTCGTCCGGCCGGTCAATGCCACACGCAGGGCCATCGCCGCATCGCCGTTTTGAATCCCCAGCTTTGCCGCAATATCCTTTACCTTGCCCCACCAAACATCCCGGTCGTCGGTGATGGAAAATGTCTTTAAAAATTCGGATAAAACCAGCCGCCAGAGTGAGGGCGCGTCTCCCCCCTCTTGGGGGGGAGTGTCAATCGCCAACGGCGATTGACGAGGGGGGGCTATTTTATCGGAACTAGCCCCCCCCAGTCTGGCTTCGCCAGACAGCCCCCCCCAAGAGGGCGTGACGGAGCCCACATCAAACAAATCGTCAAAGAAGTATGATACCTCTTCCAGCGTCTGTTTCCAAGTAATAAAATCTTTTCTGATACGCTTTGGATTTTCACGTTCTATGCTTAATATATCATGTAAATAATCGGCGCCATGTAGGGGCGTATTGCATACGCCCTTTGGTTGGGCGCAATCATGCGCCCCTACAATCCTCTCATACCATTCCGGCGCGTATTCCCGCGCCCAATCTATCACGCGATTGGTGATTTCATAGTTGGATTCGTCCAAGGTCGCGATAAATTCCCGCGCCCACCATTCCATCTTCTTCATATCCAGCAACGCGCCGGACACGGGCAGTTTCTTGATCTTGATCGGATAGTCCCACACGGTCAAAGACGGATTTTTTATTTTCGCTTCTTCGTACCCCGACACGATCAGGTTAAAGATGTATTCCAAAAATACTTCTGGTGCCCAGCCGTCCGCCCATAGATTTTTGAACGCCGCCACCCTGTCCTTGCGTTTTGAAATCTTGCGCCGGTTCCCGGTTTCCGCATCCAGAATATCAACCGTCGCGTGATGGATATATACCGGCAATTCCCAACCCATCATAGTAAACATCTGCACATGCAGGGGCAAGGACGGCAGCCATTCAATCGCGCGAACAACGTGCGTCGTGCGCATAAAGTGGTCGTCAACCAAATGCGCGAAATGATACGTGGGCAGGCGGTCGTTTGACTTTATAATAATTTCATCGGAATTGTTTTCGGGAAATTCTATGCTGCCGCGCATGGCATCTTTGCAATAGATTTTTCGCGACGGATCCCCGGTGGAGTAAAGCCGTATGCTGGGGATTTTGCCCGCGTCCAGTTTCGCGGTAATTTCTTCCCCGGTCAGATCGCGGTCGCGTGCCCATTCGCCGTATATGCCGGTGGGAAGCCCGTCCAACGATTGTTTTTTCCGAATATCCTCCATCTCTTCCGATGTCAGAAAGCAGGGGTATGCCCGCCCGGTCGCCAGCAACTCCGCCGCTATGGCATGATAAATATCTTTGCGCGCGGATTGCGTATACGGCCCGTATTCGCCGACTTCCGTATTCTCGGCAATCATTCCCTCGTCCAGTTTGAATCCGAATTTAGCCATACTGGACACCAGGGTATCAACCGCGCCCGCAACCTCGCGCTTGGTATCGGTATCTTCTATGCGCATGTAAAATACGCCGCGCGCGCGGCCGTCGCCCGCGCAATGCGCCAGATTTTCAGCAATGACATTCTGATACAAATTCCCCAAATGATAATAACCGGTTGGCGACGGGGCGAAACGCGTCACCATCGCGCCGTCGGGCAGATCGCGCGGCGGGAATTTTTGCTCCAGCTCTGCAATCGTCCATTTCGGCGCACCGCCCAGCACCCGCGCGATTAAAGGTTTTGATAAGCCCTGTCTCATCTAGATTCCGTTATCTTCCACTGTCTCTCGTTCCCCAAGTTGCATTATTATACATGATATATTAACATTTGCAATATGGAACATATTATCAGAACTTTTGGCAGAATTCACGGAAAAAAACTTTCCGCGCGCCAGGCCGCATTGGTTGAAAATCTGCTGCCGGAACTTACCCCCACCCTTGCGGCGGGGGTCGGCGCGCGAGGTTGCGGGCCGGGGGGTGGGTTGAATGAATCAAACAATCGGAATGATTTGGATAACCCGACTAATGAACCCACCCCCCGCAGTGTGCGAGAAAGCACCACTGCGGCCCCCGCCGCAAGGGCGGGGGCAAATATTCTGGAAATAGGATTCGGCGCGGGCGAACATCTGTTGCATCTGGCCGCCGCCAACCCGGACGCGACAATAATCGGCGCAGAACCATTTATGAACGGCGTGGCGTCCCTCTTGTCGCGCATGACGGACAGTGCGGGGGCGAATAATTATTCGCCCCTACAAAGTTTTAATCAGAAAAAAAACTATGAAATAAAACCGGAATATAAAAATATACGAATCTGGCCGGACGATGCGCGGAAACTTTTGAACAGTGCCGTAGGGGCGGATATTATCTGCCCAAACACAAGGGCGGATAATATCCGCCCCTACAATAAAATTTATATTCTGCATCCCGACCCGTGGCCAAAGGCGCGGCATGAAAAACGCCGTCTGCTGTCCGCGGAATTCCTGAACGCCCTCGCCGATCATTTGACGCCGCGCGGACAAATAATTATCGGCACCGACCACGCGGATTATTTTGAATGGGTATCAAACAACGTGAAAAATGCAAACTGCAAATTGAAAATACTAAACACAGATTTCTTGCAACCGCCGGAATCCGGGCTGGATACGCGATACATGCGCAAAAATAAATTCGGGTCCGCCGCGCCGATGTATCTGGTGCTGGCCAATGCGGATAACTAATACGAACGCGCGATTTATCTGCCGGAATTTTTCCTGGCCGATACTTCGTTCTTACGCCGCCGCAATTTGTTCAACCCGATAAGCGCAGCGGCACCAACGGCGAGGCCGACCCCAACCTTTACCCCGACACTGATGCCGCCACCAGACAGTTCTTTTTTCAGCCATTCGTCTTCGGGCAACGGATCATAGTTTTCCAAGCCCTTTCTCGCCCGGCCGTTGCTTTGAATTTCAACCCTTGCGCCGCCTTTAAGAATATCTTTTTGTTTCTCCGCAGATGCTGCAAATTTGGATGCCGAATCTGTCTTTTCAACTTCGCCGTATGCATTGAACGCCTGGCGATAATAATCCGCTTTTTCCTGGGTGATCGCCTCTCGCCTTAGCGCGTCGGCCAAGATATACCAAAGGGCCGCCTTGTCCGCAGGCCTCTGGGCGCGCCGCCCTATTTTATTCGTAAGCTTTCTTATTATATTTTCGTAATTTTTATCGGCGTATAATTCCGTCACTTCTTCAAGCAAAGTTTTCTGCACAGGCTTTCCCCCGGCCAGCATGGACTTTACTCTTTCCTTGGCCTCTTTGACCTTTTTGCTATCCGGCATGCGTATTTCGGCGGTGGCATAGTTTTTTAGCGCCGCCCCCAATTCGCCCTTGGCCTCGCGGCAAAGCCCGGCGTTATAATAAGCCGCGCCAAACAGCTTGTCTTCGGTCACATTATCGCCATGCGCCAGGGGTATGAGCTTGCCCGCCCATTCCAGCGCCTCGTCATACTTGCCAAGCTTGTATAAAGTGAATATCAAATCATTGTATGAATCGTATTCTCCTGGGGATTTTTTTATCAATTCTTTGAACTTCCTCTCGGCCGTCTTATAGTCTTCCTGGTCAAATGCCTCTTGCGCCTCTAATCCCAATGTGTTGTCGCGGTTTATTTCCGAATCGTTGTCCGCTTCGGCCTCTGTAATATTTCCGGTGCTGTTATTTGCAATCGCAGATATGTATCCTCTGCCGGTTTTGCTGCGGCTAAAAATGTCTCTGACGCTCGGCGTGCCCGGGTTCGCGCCGAACACGGCGTTTATCGTATCCTGGGTCAATACAGGTTTGAATTTCGCCTTGTCGCTATAGAGCTTTTTAGACCCTATATGCGATACGGCCGTCAACTTGCAATCAAGCAATCTTTTATAATCGCACTTGTTAGAGCCTATCATATACCTCCACCATACCCGCACGACCAGGCCGTCCAAAAGCCTGTCCCCTGAATATCTGTATTCCAGCATCTTGTCCAAAGTCCGTTTTTCGGACCAGTCGTCATTCAGGCGCGATACCATCTTGCCCAGGCCGCCGGGACCGGTATTATAAGAAAAATCCACCAGCGCCAGAAACATTCCAAAGGACACCGGATATTTCAGCTTTTTCAAAATAGGATAGACATATTTCTGATTGTATATTCCCGCCCACAAGGCCGCCTGATCTTCCGTGCAAATATCCCATCTCTTTACTTTCCGCCATTTTCCATAAGGCTTGCTTTTGTCTTGGGGCATGAACGTCATACTATACCCGATATTCCATTTCTTATCTGCCGCGGTATATTTGGCTGTTCTATGAATTTCCTCAAACACCAAGGGGACCGCAATGCCCAAAGCATTTGAAAGCTCCATCTCGCACCATTCGGCGCCGGTCTTTTTTTTGATTTTCGGCGCGGACGCCGCGAAAGCCTGATCGGGAATAGCCGACAGTCCGGCAACGACGGCTGTGGCTTTTCTAATAAAATCTCTACGACCCATATTGCTTGATTGGCTGGCCATAAAAAACTCCGTATTAAAATTTTTTCCCCAGTCCCGATTTTTTTGCAATGCGCGAACGCTGCCGCGCGTAATCCGGCGCGACAAACGGATAATCATCCGGCAGCCCCCACTTGGCGCGGTATTGCGGCGGGGCCAGCCCGAACTTGCGCTTTATATAGCGCCGCAGCATTGTATGCCATGTGCCGTCTTCAAAGCACATTATCGCGTCTGCCCGCACTGAATCGGCCACTTGGCGCGGCGTCAACTGCGTCGCTGTCGCGCGGCGCAGCGCGTCTGTCGCCTGGCGCACTGCATCGTCTATGGACATTTTTGGGTCGGCGGCCAGCTTTGCCGCCGCGAGCGCCGCGATTGCATCCGCTGACGGATGCGGTTGCGAGAGTTGCGGGCTAAGAGTCCTGTCTCGGCGCAGCGAAGCGGAGACGGATGAGAGTTGAGATTTTACTTTTCTCATATCTTGCAATCCTATTTATTTTTACTATACTTATTTTATCACAAATAAACATAGAATCAAATCTAAATAAAATGGCGAAAAAAGACAGTAAAAATCTTAACTCTCATCCGTCTCCGCTTCGCTGCGCCGAGACAGGACTCTTAACTCTCAATTCTGCGGGGCCGGGGGCGCCGCCCCCGGCCCCGCTGGCCGACCGCATGCGGCCCGTTACCATTGACGATATTATCGGCCAGAAATCACTGCTGGGGCCCAACGGCCTGGTGCGCCAGATGGTGGAATCGGGACATCTTTCAAACCTGATACTCTGGGGCCCGCCCGGTAGCGGTAAAACCACGATCGCCCGCGCATTGGCCAAGACGACGGATATGGAATTCGTGCCCATGTCGGCCGTCTTCGCCGGCACCGCCGACATAAAAAAGATTATGGAGGCGGCGAAAATGAACCGCGAAATCGGCCGCGGAACATTGCTGTTCATAGACGAAATCCACCGGTTTAACAAGACGCAGCAGGATACGCTGCTGCCCTATCTTGAAAACGGCACGGTCGTGTTTGTCGGCGCGACCACGGAAAACCCCAGCTTTGAGCTGAACAACGCGCTGCTGTCCCGATGCCACATCGGGGTTCTTACCCCGCTGTCTACGGAAGATTTGCTGGACTTGCTGGAACGCGCGGAAAAATTCATGGGGGGGCCCGCCCTGCCCCTGCAATCCGACGCGCGCGTGCATCTGGCGCAAATGGCGGACGGCGACGCGCGGTTTCTGCTGAACACCGCGGAATATCTGGCCCGCACAAAATTCGGACATCCGCTGTCGCCGGACGAATTGGATGCCGCGATACAAAAGCGCGCGCCCTTGTCGGACAAGAGCGGGGACGAGCATTACAACCTGATCAGCGCGGTGCACAAATCTCTGCGCGCGTCGGACACCGACGCCGCGCTGTATTGGACCGCGCGCATGATGACGTCGGGCCAGGATCCGATGTATCTGTTCCGCCGCCTGACCAGGTTCGCGATGGAGGACGTGGGCCTGGCCGATCCGAACGCGATGCAGCTGGCTCTCTCCGCGTGGCAGGTTTACGAAAGGATGGGTTCGCCAGAAGGCGATCTGGCGCTGACAGAGCTGGTTATTTACCTTGGCACCGCGCCGAAAAGCACGGCGAACTATCGCGCCCAAGGCGCTGCATACCGCGCGGCCGCGGAATTCGGCAGTCTGATGCCGCCCAAAAATATCCTGAACGCGCCGACCAGAATGATGAAGAATATGGGATACGGCGCGGGATATGTTTACGAGCCCAATACAGACTCCGGCTTTTCCGGCCAAAATTGTTTTCCGGATTCGCTGCCGCGCCAAACTTTCTATACCCCCAAAGAAATCGGATTTGAAAGAGAGATAAAAAAGAGATTGGATTACTGGAACGGATTAAGGAAAAAAATGGTCGTTGGTAGTTAGTCGTTGGTAGTTAGTCGTTGGTCATTGGTCGTTAGTCATTAGTCGTTGGTCGTTGGTCATTGGTCGTTTGTAGGGGTGCGTTTTCACAAGATAATTATTACATGGGCGAATTCACACCGGGCCCCGACAAAATCTGAGATTTCGTTGGGTGGTCATTCGCCCCTACAACAGACCAGCGACCAACGACTAATGACTAACGACCAACGACTAACGACTAACGACCAATGACCAACGACTAACGACCAACGACTAACGACTAACGACTAACGACCACCGACTAATATAATTTTTCCACAACAATAATCGCATTGTTTACATAAACCGTCACCGTCCAACGGTAAAGGTGCCGGTTTGTAACGTCAAATATGTGTATGATCGCGGTATCTTCCCTGCCATACCCCAAATCGCCCGCTTCGTTATCCGGATTGAGCTCTGCGCCCACCGCCATGTTTACCGATTCCTTGTTGATGCTTTGCGCGGCGCCGTAAAGCTGCAGCCATGCGGACCCGATCGTTACAGGCCCCGCGGTGTTGTTTACCAGGCGCACGGCCCAATAATTCGCGGTGGATTGTTTTGTCGCCTTGAATTTCAGTCCGTCCATTTCAACATAAAACGAATCGTTCGTCACCGCGCCCGATATGCCGTTTGACTTTACGGAATAGAGGGCGCCCGGCGTGATGGTGCCAACCGTTCCGGGATCCGCGCCGACCCCGCCGTTCCCGCCGCCCCCCGGGATGTTGACCAGGTCGTTGTAATCGCCGGAAATCGCAACGGCGGCGAGGACCGGCTTGTTCTTTATATAATCCCCGGCCTGGGTGTCGGTCTGATTCCAATCCGGCTGAGCAAATGCGGAAACTATCCTGTCAACATACGCCTTGGTCGCCACGGCGGCCGGCGCGCGTCCCGAAACCGCGGACACGCCGACAAATACGGCCAATGCCATAAGCAAAGGAAAATGGGGGCGTTTTATTTTATGCATTCCACCACCTCTCTCTTATAATTTGCATATAACAGATTGCCGGAAAGAATCAAAGCATAAAATTTAGAACAATATATTTATCCGTCCGCCGAAACGGAGCTCGCTGTGGGAAAACTCGTATTGCGCGAATCCGACATACATAGTGCGGCCGTAAATCGCGGCCACCTTGCCGCCCATGGCTTCGGCGTCTAAATCGGGGTTGGTCGCCTTGCGCAGCATTCCATACGCGCCCAGGCGCCAGCTGCTGAACACGCGCATGTAAACTTCCGGCGAAAGGTCTATATAGGCCAGTCCGTGCGTATCGTGGAAAATCCAGCTGGACTGCAGCGTCGCCGCGATAGTCAGCCACGACCATTGCTTGCCCATGCGGGCGCCGACGGAATACACCACATCTTCGTATTCGGGCGTGGCCGCGTGCCCGCCGAATTTTACGCCCGCCAGAAAATCCGTTACGATGCTGTCGTCCCGAACCCGGTACGCGCCGCCGATTCCGGTGTACGATACGCCGTCCAGCGGCCCGTCAAAATCATTCTGCAAATTGATTTCGCCGTTCAGCGAAAACCTGCCGGCGAGGCCGACGGAAAACCGCTGGCGCGCGGCCAGAATGCTGTTGCCGTAATCAACGGTCGTGCGCGACAGGATATCGCCGGAACCTTCAAAAAACAGGGGATTTTCGGTATCGTAACCAACCGGGTCCGGCATGTTTCCATAATCGCTTGCCCGCGATGCGGCGTGCGCCGCAGTCGCGCATATCGTCATGCAAAAAGCGGAAATCATAAAAAAATGCAAAGATAATTTTCTCATCCTATCTCCCCCTCTATCGTTCAAAGGCGCGCAGGTCCTGCCCGCGCGCCGCAAATGCTATTTATTTCATTGTTTCATAGGGGCGAATGTAAATTCGCCCCTACATTATTTAGAACTGCAGCATCAGCTGGACGCCAAAGGTCGTCTCGCGATATTTGGACAGCGACACGTCGCCTTGGAACGACGGAACCTGGGCCCACTGCACAACATTCGCCGGATTCCAAGCGTACATTTGCAAGCCCTTGGCATTGTTGGCCGTGTCAAACACCGCTGTTTTTGCGTACAAATTCAACGCGAAGTTATTCGTCGGCTGCCATCCTATCGCGCCTTTTATGCTGCCTTGGGTATGCCATGCATAATCGCCTATCACCCCTTCCAAATTCAATGTCCAGTCTTTGGCCAGAACGGTAAACGCGCCCAATCCGCCTTCTATGTAAAAACTGGAATCCACATCATGCTCATACGCTATGAACAGCACATTGCCATTTTTGTCCGTAATTCCATTTCCGTAAGAATTTTCATCCCACATCATATAGTATACGCGGCCAAGCCCGTAAATCGTAGTGGTCGGGGCGACCTTGTACCCAACTTTTGCATCCGCAACCAAAGTGTTGGACAAATCTTTCCACCATTGATAGTAACCACCGATGTATGCGATCCATTCCGGTCCGTCATAAAAACGCCATTGCAGACCGCCGCCGACCACGTCAAAACCATTCTTGCTGGCCTTATCCACCGTGGTGTCCGTCGCAAGCGTAACCTCGTTCCAATCAAACTCGTACTTGGAAAGCGCGTAGCGGGCACTACCGATAATGGCCACCGTGTCCGATATTCCGTATGACAAATCTTCCTTGACCGAGAACTGGTTTCCGGACCACTTGCCAGATATGCCGTTAAATCCGGTATCCATCGTTCCATCAGGCCTGCTTATAAACCCGGAAGTGATTGCAAAGTTATATGAATTCATGGTATAGCCGAGATCGGTCAAGCTGTTAAAGCAACCCTCGGTCGGCTGATAAAACGGATGCGCCAGATAGTATTTGCGTTCCGATACTTCCTTTACGGTTTCAGAGCGCGCAGATTGCAGCGCGGGCGCGCCGGCGGGCGCAACCCTGACCGCCTGGGGCGCGACGATCGTGCGGCTCGGCGCAGTGTAATAGAGCGTCTGCGCCTGCGCGGGGGCCGGCGTCGGCTTTACGGTATATGTCGCCGTGCTGGTGCGCGTTTCATATTTTTTGTATTGCTGCACCTTCGCGTTTGATGCGGCGGCGGATGCGCTGGCCGATGCGGACGCGGACGCACCGCTGGACAAATCCGAAACAGACGCGCCGCCGGCGCCGGAATTAGTCGCGGCGATACCGGCGGACATTGGCGCAATCAGCGCGCAAAGGCCGAACACAGTCGCGGCCCAACCGAATAAAGACAATTGTTTTTTCATGTTCGTTCCCTTTGTTTTAAGATAAAGAACTCTCTCTTGTCTTGAATTATATCATAAAAACAGTCCCAAAAAAAGCGGGAATTGAAAATTATTTCGGTAGTGCGACGGGGGATTTTAATTTGCTCTGTCTGAGTAAGACTACCCCGGATTTCCATCGGCGGCGGGGCCGCCGGGAAATCCGCCCCTTCTGAGAAGGGGAGCTCGCGCTCATTCGGGAAAATAAATGAGTGCCAAGTTGCCCTTCCCCGGGGCCCCCGCAAAAACGAAGTTTTTGTGGGGTGGGTCCAGAAGGGCCGGAAAACAAGGAATCTTTGATTCCGTAGTTTTCCGGGGTAGTCATGTAAGTGAAACTTAAAATGACAGAGTGTTATCTAAATATTTGGTGGGACCGTCAGTAGAGCGAACGGTCCCTTTCAGGTATTAGAAATCTTTCTGGCTTTACAAGCAAACAAGACAAATTCGCGCATACTCGGATTCTCTTCTTCTGAGAAGTGGAACCAGCATTCATTTAACCAAAAGATATGCGTGCGCAATTGCATCAAAATCAGGGCCACGGGTAGGTGTAACCAACACTATCGGCATTATACATACAAGCCATTGGACAGTCTGGAAAGCATGGTGTCCACGGAGCGCTAAAATTCATCACCCAAGGTCCGTTTTTATTGTCGGATTGACGTTTAAATCGGCACCAACAGTATGTCCCGCTCGCGCTGAACGTTGGGTTTCCTCCAACAGTAGGATATGTGGGACTGGACAAGGTGCTGCATATGGCTTGGGCGTAATACCCCGGGCGCCTAGAAAGAAACCTGCTACTATATTCTGTTTGATCCCACACAACCGTATATCCATTATATGTAGGATGAGCACTGAGGAACGTGGGATCCACAGTAAATATATTGCTCAGCCAATCCGTTGCGGTGGTAGAGCATCCGTATGCTCCGCAAGGATTCGTGCAATCGGTAGAGGCTGTCGCGCCGGTGCTGGTGGTGGTGCAGCCCGCGCATACTGTGCTGCATGCTGTCGGGGCGGAGGAGCCGGCAACGCAATAGCTGTCTTTCGGGCACGTCGTGCAGCCTGTCGCTGTGCCGCCCGCGCTGTAACTGCCT
>Ga0209629_10001319_pt1 | contig 15501 bp, 16 predicted proteins | sample TergutCu122P5_FD_187286 | JGI IMG/M metagenome (GOLD analysis project Ga0209629, IMG submission 187286) | Cubitermes ugandensis P5 segment gut microbial communities from Kakamega Forest, Kenya - Cu122 P5 (SPAdes) (version 2) | ecosystem: Host-associated > Arthropoda: Insects > Digestive system...
TCTTCTTCTTCTTCTTCTTCTTCTTCTTCTTCTTCTTCTTCTTCTTCTTCTTCTACTCCTTCTTCTTCTCCTCCTCCTCCTCCTTCTCCTTCGCCTTCTCCTCCTCCTCCTCCTTCTTCTTCTCCTTTTTCTTCTTCTTCTTCTTCTTCTTCTTCTTATTCTCCTCCTCCTCCTCCTTCTTCTTCTTCTTCTTCTTCTCCTCCTTCTTCTTCTTCTTCTTCTTCTTCTTCTCCTCCTTCTTCTTCTCCTCCTCCTTCTTCTTCTTCCCCTTCTTCTCCTTCTTCTTTTTCTTCTTCTTCTTCTTTGTTTGGACAGTTCTCTTTAACAGACACGTTAAGGTATTCTTATTTTGTTAAAAAGTGCTAATGTAATCAAAATATATTCCTTCTATTTGAATTTCTTTCTTCTTACACCTGATACATGTCTGACAATTTTGGTTCATTTTAGCCAACACACATAGTCACAGTCACTTAGGTCATGTGTGCCAACATAAATAAAACATAAGGTGTTATCTAGCAGGGTTATGCCTTAATTTTTTATATTAGTGACTGCAACTTTGGTAGTTCATGTTACACAGCATGTTTGGGGACATGTTGGCATATGCATTTAATATGGCTTTTTTTTCTGCTTTGTCTGTTTTGTTTATATACAGCCTTGATTTACAAATTTTGCTTCTAGTACAGAATTGTTGTGAATTGACAGTGTTAAAACAAATTAGTTTTATAAGCTGTAAGAGCATCTCTTATTCTAGCCTGTAGGATATGGCATTTTAAATTTGAACTCCTCACTCATGGGCAGGGAATTTTTCAATTAAATTCCCATTTCTTTGACTTTTTATATTATACATGGTATTTCATATATCATTTATTCAAAGAAGTTTAAATAGAAAGTACCCATGTGTGCTACCCCATGTTTGCAGTTTTGAAAACAGCCCATTGTGATGCACCTAATTTTATGAGCCTGTCAGAATTTTTTATTTCCATTTTATATCCAGAAATATTGATCACAGAAGTTTGCTACTGTATTTGAGGTAGACTGTACATATTATGTTGTTCTGTTGTTTGTATAATTTCAGTTGCAATACAGCATTTTCTTTCTGAATGGCTTATTAGATGATGGTCAGATTCTGCTTTAAAATGAGCTGATGAATAACATGTTTCATATTCCTTCTTAAAATGAGAAGGGTAAAGCAGAACAAACCCAAACAGTATTTTGTGCAGTTGGTTAGTGCGAAATGGGACCCAAGGCAAAACTACTTCACTTTGATAAACCACAAGAAATTCTAATCCTTGCTGTTCCGTTTTGTTTGTTTTCACTATTTATAACTAGCAATCAGCAGAAAATGATTGCTTTGAATGTCTTATTTCATTATTTTTTAATTGTAAGGATCTGTATGTGACTTTTGTGTATCATAATTTCATGTTTGTTTCCATTTTACACTCAGAATTTCAGTTTATTTTCTCTCTGAGCAATAAAATTTGAACTATATTTAACAAGCTGCGTTATGCATGTACTAAATACATCCAAACTGAACATTTATCAGTTGAAGAAAATATTGTGGTCTTGGAAGGTGTCATCATCAGACAGTACAGGTAGGTCGTGTTTTATTCCAGGGATACATTCCTGAAAAAGTTGCACAAATTTAACACACAATCCCAATTTGAAACAGTATATATCCCAGGGGTTAGGGGATTGAAAAACTTATTCAGTGTGTGACTGTACCACTAGTGGACATGGGGGGGCCTGTAGAGTGTATATGTGCTATGTATCCAGTATATATACGTTTCTGTACAATATGTATATTTATTTATTTATTTTTAATGCAATTAAAATGCAAGAGAAACACATCCATAGCTTTTGGTGTGGTTCATTCGGATAGGACTATTGTAGTTTTGCTGCACAAACAAACACTTTTGTTGCTGCCATAGCAAAGTGTTTAACTCTATCAGTGCTGTCGCGAATTGTACGTTTGCAACTAGGAGTGAGTCTGACATTATGGAATATGTAAACAATTCGTTCACCTTTTTCAAGTCAGCGTATTATGTCTAATTTCTCTTCAATACTGATTGTCTTTCACCAGTTTTTCATTTGCATTGTACTACATGATGTAGATTTATATTTCTCACTCATTTTTGTACCAAAAGCCACTGCTGATAAAGGGGAAATTACATGAGCCTTATGCTTATTATCACCAATGTAAGCCATTTGCATGAATGGTGGCATGACAGTGATATCACTCTCTGCTATCCTCCAACACAAGACAAATGCATCTACATTTCATTTATGTGAAGTCACATTAAACCAAACATTATTGCGTAAATTCGAAAGTAGTGTAAATTTCCAAGTCAGATTGAAGTGACATCATGCAGAAAAATTTGCATGAAAAGAGACCTGCCTGTGTATACCAAGGACACATTAACGGGTTGGGATAAAGTCTACAAGCTGTATAAGTCTAAGGAATATGCATACAATATAACTGTATATTTAGGTACAGAGAGGCAATGTGCATCTCCTTCAGTAATGGCTACTGGTGCAACTGGAACAAGACTGTAACAAGGAGCCAAAAATATGGAACACAAATTGTAAGTGGACAGCTTCTCATCTCTGGAGTAACATCAGTTCCATGTTCATCAACATGTTCTGCACATATTTGATGGTTTTTGCAGCCAGAGTTCCAGACTGATGCACAGATGCCTCTGTGGCCTCCTTCACACAACTGGTGTGCACCCTGGGTATGTTAATTCCAAGTGTGTGTCCTGAGGCCAGCGCATCATACTTGCCTGTCATTCTTGAGATGATAATAGGAATCTTCTCCTAGTTCATCTTTCCTCTCTTCCTGTATGGTCACAGATATAGTGGCACTTGTTTAAAGCTGCAGAAGACACAAATAATAATGTAACAGTAAAATCACAAAACAATGCAAACAATGGTAGGGAGATGACTGGAATGTGATTACAGATCACACTGTTCAACTTACGTGTATTGAATATGTGCAGTAAAATGGAGGGTATAGAAGGTAGATGGTGCATATTCAAATTTGTGTGAATGGTGGGTGAATTGTACCTTGAAATACTGCTTGATAATATGAATGTGTCTGGTCTGTCACAGAACCGACACCCAGATATGCCAAGAAGACCTCTGTCAACCTACATGCTCTTTTATATGGAGAAAAAAGACAAAGTTGCTAGAGAAAATCCTGGATTGGAGATGGTGAGTACCAACTCTGATGAAACTGCTGAAATGTAATCAGCCCTCTGATTGCTGAGATTATTACCGTTTGCTAAATCATATGGTGAAGTTTTTGAACATTTTTGTAGTTTCATTAACTATGATCAGATTTGGTTCACAGTACATAGTCCGACCACAATCTTTATCTTTCCAAATAGATATTTGAAAAAATGTCCAGTGATTTTGATTTGTGTGTTTAATTATTCTTTGCTATGTACGAGGGTGAATCAAAAAGTAATGGCAATTTTTAAATTATGCGGTAACCGGGAGAGAGAGGAGCTGGCGCATTGCGCGGTATTGACAATGCCTGTTGAAGAGTTCAGTCATTTTCATTACAGTGCTCTGCCTTCAGTTGAATGACAGCAACGAGGGTGAAAACATGGACGCTATTTTGCAAGATTGCTCCATCGAAGAACAACGTGATGTAGTGCGGTTTCTTTGGGCAGAAGGAGTGAAACCTGTGGATATTCACCATCGTATGTTGGCTCAGTATGGACAGAGCACAATGAGTCAACGAAAGGTTTATGAGTGGGTGGAAAGGTTTAAATCGGGTTGAACAAGTGTTATTGATGAAGGTTGTTCTGGTTGGCCATCAACATTGTACACACAAGACCACATTGACAGGGCAGATGCCATGATTAGAGAAGACAGACAGATAACGGTGTCTGAAGTGGATGCACATTTGAATATCAGCTGTGGATCCGCATATGCCATACTGCATGATAATCTGGGATACAGGAAAGTCTGCGCATGGTGGGTTCCCAAGGAGCTTACTATTGTGCACAAGTGACAGTGTGTGGAGGTTGCGACCCAGCTCATTAGATAGTATGAAGAAGACCCGCGTATCCTGGAAAGAATTATCACCGGCGACGAGACTTGGGTGCATCACTATGATCCGGAGAGCAAAAGACAAAACATGGAATGGAGGCATCCCTCCTCTCCAGTGCAGAAGAAATTCAAAAGACAGCCTTCCGCCAAGAAAGTCATGTTAACGCTCTTTTGGGACATGCACGGACCTATTCTGGTGCATTTCCAAGCGCATGGGCAAACAGTAAACAGTGCTAATTACTGTGTTATGTTGTGAAATGAACTTAAACCTGCAATTTGCAAGAAAAGAAGAGGAATGCTGTCCAAAAAGTCTTACTGCATTATGACAATGCACGTGCTCGTACAGCAGCAGCGATAGTAGAGACAGTGCAACAACTGGGCTTTGAACTTCTTCAACATCCTCCTTACAGCCCGGATTTGGCGCCAAGCGATTATCACATCTTTGGTCCTCTGAAGGAGGCATTGTGCGGTTGCAGATTCACTTCCGATGAGGAAGTGAAGGAAGCGGTGCACACCTGGCTTCGAGAGCAGCCGAAAAGCTTCTTCTCCGCAGGAATACAGAAACTAGTTGAACAATATAACAAATGCATTGTGTTGCAAGGGGACTATGTAGAAAAATGATATGTAAAATTGCTCACATTTACTTCTATTACAGCCGTTAAATGTATTTTGCCTTTACTTTTTGATTCCCCCTCATAAGTTACATAGTGTGAATGACAGGATTTTTGGATGCAGCTGTGTTCTGTTTTAAGGCCATACACCATCATCCATCTGAACATCTGAAAAAAACTATTCAAACATTTCAGTAAAATTCCTGTGATTATTTAATTTGCCATGGCTCCAACAAGTAGGTTAATATGGGTGGTCACTTCGACTTTGTTGATTTTATAATCAGGGTGTCTAAAAATAAACAATCTCATATTCTTTCACCGAATAATGGAAAGTCAAACTAAGCACATGTAAGAGTAAATGCATAGGAGCTGAAATGAAATTATACATTATATGTGCCTGTTCATCAGATTTGATTGACATAGAGATGTGTGCACTCATCAGATGGTTGTTAATGTTAAATATTTGCATAAGGTAATAATGTAACACTTCTGCAGACAGGTGTTTCGAAATGCATAGCTGAGATGTATAAGAGCTTGCCAGCCAAGAAGAAGCAGAAGTATGTTGACATGGCAGCTGCTCAAAGAAGAGAGTATGAACAAAAATTGGAAGAATTCTAGTAAGTTTAAGTATGTTCACATAAAAATAGCTACTTTAGGGCATGTATCAGTTGTTAACTTCGGTTTTATACATTTGCAGCCGGGAACATCCAAACCTAATTCCAAAGCCAGTGCCTTCCAAGGATCACAAGCCAGGAGCAACAGTTGATGGTGGACCACGGAAACCAACAACGCCTTTCAAGGTACAACTGTCCTTGTGTAATTTTTGTCTCAAGGTTTCTGAGTTCCTCAGGGTAATGACAGCTGGGACCTCTTCCGCAACGTAACAGTGTAATGTAACAGAGATACGCAAGTGTGGACGGTTTTGCTGTAATATTAGCTGTGTTAGGTTCACTGCACGGGTTGATCCACCTTGGTGTCAGTTTTCCAGCGCACATCAAAGGATTTTACATTACACCGCTACATCAAGTCAGGATGTGTTTCTGTGCTCGCTGAGATCTATGCCAGGTGGGGTTTTAAATGCTGTCTTATGTCTGGAACGCATAGACTCTGAAGTTAATTATGTAGTAAAGTTGTATCTGCGACTGAAAAATATGCGTTGATCGAAAGTACAGTCTTCCATATCGTTAAAAGTGAACACATTGCAGCAGAAGGAGACCCTATTGCAGAAACAAGTACAAATTAGATAATTGATTCTCTGCTGCCTGTGTCTGTCACACCAAAGAAGAAGAAGATGAAAGGAAGGGAAGAGTGTGAAATGCTGGAGAAGGTGTTACTGACCTTTCAGGTTCGAGTCCTGAAATGGACCGGCGATTCAAGTTCAAACCCTGAACAAGCTTGATTCAGATAAGTTCCTTTGGCCATAAATAACAACTAGGGAAAACAGCAGAAGTGTGTGAGTGCAGTTAAGGTATTCAAAAGCTTGAGACTGGACAGAACATCTATCAACTGTCAAGTTGGTGGGACTTTTGCTGCTCAGTGTTTCTGAGTGAAACCCAAGACTCTGACACTTCTGAGGATGCGATTCATTTGGTAGGAATGCCAGTGGGCAACAGCCCTAAATGTCCATTTATTGTAAGTTTGGGGCCTACTGACCTAATTAGCTCAACCATTGAGGTTTGCTTTCCAAAAAGTTAAATTCAGTCTAAAGGGTATCTCTAAATTTGAATTTTGGCCAATAGGATCATTTCAGTACATAGGAGGGTATTTGGTTTGGACGGTGTAGAAGATGCAAGTGAGGAGACACTTCATTTTGAGAAATGTTTCAGGCATTTTATTGTGGAGGGAATCAAAACACACATTTTGTGTTCAATAACCTTTTTTTTTTAATCACGCCGTTTGTGAGGTAATGTGGAAAACTTTTGTAGAGCAGAGTGGGCCACAGATGACAGTATGGCCCATGAGCATTGCGTTTTTGATAACTAAGGCTACAAATACACACACTCAGGTTATGTAATACTCCTTGTTTTTCCACTGCAACAATGGTTATAAGGATGTGCCTCAGTATTATGTTATATGTACATTGCATTTAATTCTGTTTTGTGTGTATGTTGATACATATGAATGTTTTCTAAATGGGAGTTATGCTTGAGCATCTGACAGGCTTGCCTTGTTGATGTTAATATTCCCACCTTATAAGTTAGTGTATACATGACCATTACAAAGCTGTGGATGATTACTGCCTGAGGAACAGAAGTTGTGCCACGTGTCCCTCTCCAGGTAGAAGCTGTAGTATAAGATGTGAGGTTTTGCATTAAGTATTAAGCTTATATTCTTCTGGGATGTAATGCCGTGAAGTTTGGTAGATAGGTAAGAGTGTTTTGGAGGAAACTGTCTGTCAGTGTCACACATCATCACGTCTTACAGGAACATAATCTTAAGCTGTAAGGTGATTTTTTTTATCATTTTATTTTGTAGTTGTTCTATGCAGACAAGGAAAACAGGCATAAGAATGATCCAGACTTTGATCGAACAGAGTTAATGGAGAGATGTAAGGAGCAGTGGCGAAACATGAGTGACAAGAAGAAGGTGGTGTGGATCAACTGGGCATTGGAAGAAGAGGCCAAGTACCAAGTAAGGAGAACAGCATATCTGTAGGCACCGTGTCTGGTTCAGGGGAACGTACTGGGATGAACAGCATAGGCCTATTCATTTTAATAAAATTGAGTTAGTTGTAATGGATGCAGAAGGCAGTAAATGGGAGAAAGAAAGGTGACATGACTGGGTTCGAATGTGTATAGCAGCTGCATATACAGCAGTTGTCCATTTGTACAGATCTGCCATACAAAACAGTTACCTGAAACATTTCCATCTTACACACAGGCTTTATTGTCTAGCAGCCAGCCTAAAGAGTGCACACCAGGTAGATGACCTAGCTGTTTGGATTGACATTTCCAAATGTAAAAAGTGTACTGAAGGTAAAACTTATGGCTGAACAAAATCAGGCAAGAATTGCTAAGAAACTAACAGAAACTCTCAAATATTGATATATGTGCATGTAATGATAGCCCCTCTATTCTACAATGCAAAATCTGTCTTGATTCTCATTGATATGTGTAAATTACAGACTGATTTTTAAGTATGAGTATTGGCACATAAAAGACAGGTCCAGAAAATAAGAACTGGTTGTGAATAGCAGCTGCGCACATGATGCATGCACTTTCTGTGAAGGTCAGCCATCTTCTATATGTCAAGAGGAATATGTCTATTGTGTAGTACATGGTCATGATTATTTCCCTTTTTATTGTTGTCATTAAAGATGAACACAAAAATTGAAAATCTAGCTCCATGTGAAGTGTATTGATACAGTTTTTACATGCTAAAAGTGTTCATCTTGTGAAAATTCATGGGCAGATTGTTGAAGGGAAATGGTGAATTTGCAATGAACGAAGGGAAGGTGAGGATATGTCGAAATGTTGCTGGTTGTTCAAAGAAGGCAGGATTAATGTGGTTGACAAACAAAGTGGGCAGCTGAACAGTTGAAGTGTGAAACCGAGCATTTTCTGTACAGTCCCAATCTTGCACCAAGTCATTATCACTTGTTTCTCAACCTCAAGAAATTTCTGGCTGCCTAGTCTGAGGATTGGCCAAGAGACAAAAGATGTTGTGCAGGATTGGCTGAGAGGGTTGGCAGCAACCTTTCTTGATGAAGGCATACAAAAGCTGTGCCCAGTATGACAAGTGTCATAATTACATCATAACTATGTGGAGAAGCAGTTTATTGCAGGTACCAAAATGTTGCAGTAAAAATATTTTTTAAAAATTCTTAAATGTTTTTTACACCCAACCAGTTCCTACTTTCTGGACTCATTCTATGAATATACAGTTAAACCAGATGATGAGAATGTTCCGTTACAAATGCATGGCTGGTTAATTGCAGGAGGAGCTGAAGGTGTATATGCTGGAAAACCCTAACTATGTTCCCACAAATGTAAAGACTGTTCTAACAAAGGAAGAGAAGAATCTGAAGGAGAGGTGAGGAGTGTGCTGCTTAGTCCATAGAAGTAATGTTAATCTTAAAGATACAGAAAAATGTGGTTCATTAGTGTATTATTCTGGGAGTGTACAAGTCTCCTATTATTGTTACAGTAGTGAAATGGTGGAGGCTCCAATTGCTTGTGCATGTATCTTGGGTATGGGAAAAAGGAATTGTATACAGAGTTTTTTAATAGATAAGACTGATGGACAGTAGCCATTGAGAAACAGGGTGATAATGTTCTGATGAGTCTTAGAGAATAAGTTGTGAGAATGAGAAGAGGATGAAACTGGCTCAGGATTGTGTTCAGATAAGGGCTTTGTTACTAGTACTGTTGAAATCTTAGGTTCTGTTACCAGAGAACTAATTATTTTGGCATTTACCTGCATGGGATAAATTTAAGATGTAACTTGTTGATTGTTATTGTAGGAATGTTCTCTGTCTTTAGGTCATACATGAGTTTCTTCAGCCTCTACAAATCTTAGTCTACACTTTTCCCAAATGCATTTTTCGGTTTATAGTTTATAATGATTCAGTTTTATCTTGTTTATTTTCTTTTCCTTCTTTGCCTCCTTCATTCTTTCCTTCATAGTTTATTTATGAATAGTCAGTACTTTCCACTCATCATTGCCTAATGGTAGGCAACAATCTGAACTGAAACTCTGAATTGAAAGGTATGTTTCTTACACGTACTTCGGAACTCAGAGGAACAGTTCGATTGTTGGAGTCCTGTTAGCAAGTTCATAATATTTGGGTTGTCAAGACAGTGCAAGAATGAGGGTGAACAGTAGGGCAGTAAATAGTGTTCAATTATGCAACCCATTTCTAACTGCTCATAAGTAGTGATATCTGCAAGACTGTAAGTACTTGTTACACAGCAGACACTCCTTGTTTGTAGGTTCATGCATTGCAGTTTAATGTATCCCTAGAAGAATTACTGTGGCCACCTTTTTGCGTCGTGATGTAGATCCATTGGTCACTCACAGTCACACTTGCCCAAGCACAATGACTAATAAACAAGCGGCCATCCTTGCCCATCTGTCTCACTGTGTATGTATCTGGATGCTTTTCAATATGGGGTGTACTTTTTGCTTTTCACAATTTATATAATTGTTGCCATCTTATTTTAACTGCATCCAAGTGTGACGTACATGATGATGGATGGGAATGAGAATTGCTGCACTTGACAGCCATTATATCATAAGTGAATGAACATTTTGTTTAATCAAGGTAGATGATAAGATTAAGGGATGTGTTAAGGCCAGAACTTATCAAGTGGGAAAATTTTTTATGTAAGTTCTAGAGATGGATAGGACCTTGTGTGTATGGCTCTAAGAGAGACATGGAGGTTGTCGTGGCACCATACAAGGTGTATAAGGACATGCAAAAAAAGACAAAGCAATCAATCATAAGGTTTTTTCCCTCCATGTTTTCTCTGTCTCGCTTTGCCATGCACCCAACGTTGTTTGCTCACCCTGACAACTTTCATTTCTACAAACATCAACAAAGATGTTCTGTATGTTTATTAATCAGGAATTTACATATTATCATGTTCTGTCTTTGGTTCTCCCAACACAGTTTTTCTCATAAGGTCTGAAATTTGCATATTGCAGTTTCATTGATTGTGGGATATTTCAAGAATGTAACCTCTGTAACAAATGAGGGTTTGCTGTAGTTTGAGACTTTCTCCTTGTTTTCTTACATCATCTTAGCCATTCATAGTCCAGGAGAAGAGCTGTTGTATAGGTCTTTCTTAAGTAATATTCTCATGTAAGAGATCATGCAGTTATACAAAAATTCTGCAAGCTAAATTGGTGAGTAGACCATGTACCCATTTCAAGATTATTTTCAGGTATGATGTGTAGGCCCGTAAAAATGACATACAGAATGTATCTTTCGATCTTCAGTTCAAACACGGAAAACCAAGCTCAGTCATGTGAAGTTAGTGAGTGGATTGTTGCATCATCCTTTCTGTATATGTACACTGTAACATGAGACTGGCTCATTTGTATTTTGTATCTTGTAGAGAGGAGTCATAGCATCCTAGATATTAATTTTGCTGAAAGGTGTGTTCCTTTAGATTACTTTCGAAAATTATCTGGCATGGATTAAATACCACCAGAAGTTTTGTGAAAAATATCCTGCATGAGTAATGCCATGAGTATACACAAATCTAAGGCCTGTGTTTTTTGAAGAAACAATAAATTTCTACTACTGTGTTTGGCTAATTCTAGTATCATTCTTCAACAAATTAATGGAATAAGCAAATAATTATACAATATAAACTAATGAAATGCCGTTTCCTAAATTAATATTTTAATTTTCTGATGTCTTCTACATGTTATGAACCTGAGGGTTCATCTTCAGGAAGACAGATGAATATACAGGTATGGTATGGAACATTTTACATGCATCATGTAAACTGCCCCATACCATGACTATATATTCAACTCTCATCCTGAAGGTGAACCCTCAGGTTTGAAACATGTAGAAGACATCAGAAAATTAAAAATTAAATTATTAATTTAGTAAATGACATTTTGTTTGTTTGAATTGTGTAATTATTTTATAATACATGGTGCAAAAAACATTTAATAAGCAAATGATGTTATGTTGGATAGTGCCATGGACCACACAGCAGACTTCTCCATGATCACTAGAAGAGGTATTTGACAGATGGTTGATAGTCCACTGAGTGTGGCTTCCTAGATTTCAGATTTTGATCTGTGTGATTTTTATTTGTAGGGGACACTGTAAGATACAGTTTATGTGAACATTCCACATTTCTCTTTGCGAGAACTGGAAGACAGTATGCAAAGAGAAATTGCCACTATTTCAAGAGTGGTTTTACTGTGTGTTGAGAAATATTCTTAGCAGCATGTGTGAGGCCTGCATGGTAGCTAGAGATCAGCACTGTGAGACTCTTCTGTGAAATGTATTAAGTTGTAGAGTGGGGGTAATATGAGATATACACCTCTGGCAGAAGTATGTTTCCTGTGTGATAAAGCCCCCACAACAGTGGTGTGCTGAGATCAGAGATTAATGGTATGTTTAATAGTATTACGGTGGAGGTAATGTAATGGCTGTTGTCTCGATGATCAAAATGTGTGGCTAGCGTAGTGGCCCATTTCCTTTTCTCTGGAGACTGGCGAGACAGTCTCAGAAATAAAATACATGTGTTCCATCTAGTCATTGGCCATTGTCCAAGGAAATTAAGTGTGACAGTGTATTTTCTCAAACTTTCAGGCATTAAATGATTAGTTAGAAACAGGTATAGCATTTTGTTTTATAATGTAGAAAGAAACTTGCTTTTGGCTTGGTAAATGAACTGTTGTTAACTTATTATGGAAGTCAAAAGAATCACGAGGGAAAAATAGAAAAATTGAAACCTCTGCCTTTTCTAAAGTCCAAGTAATGTAAATTTGTTACAGGGTGGCAGGCAAACCTGAGAAGCCCCCCAATTCTGGGTACAGCTTGTTCTCACGTATCATGCTGGTGAGCCCTGAAATAAAGCAGGTGCCCTCAAAGGAACGTATGTGTCAGATTTCCAAGCTCTGGAAATCTATGACAGAGAGTGAGAAGAAAAAATACCAGGAACAAGTGAACCATGTAAGTAATGCCAGTGTGCTTTCATAATATGCAACAAAATTCCTATAATCTGACATATAGTGATTTGGAAATCCTGATAATTTAGCACTTCAGGTGATTATTCCCAAGACCAGAAATTTTGCGTTTTACCAGAGGAAAGCTTCAGCAGTGTAACAGGCAGATCTCAGGGACATGTTAAAAAAGGCTTCCAAGAGTCTCTCTACATCATCTGTTTTGGTACCTCCTGACAGACGCCTTGTCTTTTACTCCATCAGCTTCCTCAGCTGTGAAGACTCCAAAGAACTTAGAAGAGGACCCTGATGACCCTGAACCAGCAATTGTAGGAGATATTCAATCAGAATACTCTTCTAATTAGTTGTATGACTCAAGTATATGAGAAGTAACAAAAAATTACCTGTAAGAACTTATGGCAGTGTAGGTATCATCTGATAATCCATAATATTCAATAATTCTGCACCTGTCTGCTCCCATGCCAGTCAGATTAATGGAATTTATGTAATTTTCAACAGAAACAAACATTTTGTAACCAACAAATGCATAAATAAATGTAGATTCTCTTACATACAAGTAAGTCACCACCTGAGGTCAGGACAGAATGCTTGATCTAATCAAACTGAACAGCCCAATAATCATGCCGAAAAATAGTTTTGCTATGCAGCTCAGAGTATAAAATTGATGTAGCATCAAAACTGTCCAGCAGGCAATAATGTGCCTACAGACATGAATGTTATAACATTGTTATAAGATAGCCTTCTGGAGGAAGAGAACTTGCATCGAAGTCCACAGATATGTTTAACAGAGGTCAGCCATCTTTCTCTGTCTTCTGCGGTAGAGAAATGTTTCTTTGTGACCTTGTAAGTTTGATGTAAGTGGCAGAAATTACAGAAAGTTCATTGTGCATCAGGATGGGAGGTTGAGTACAGAATGGAATGCAGTCAGAGAAGGTGGTATATGTGTGAACGGCAGTGAAAATGACAGGAATTCTTGCAGTACCATCCTGCCTCTTAACTGGATACTCATAACTGCCATCTTCTCCATATCTACATCTGCATGAAACATGACTTACCCAGTTGTATTCTTATGAGTAATGAATAGCTGGTAACTGATTTGTAATAAGACATTTTCTAATTCCATGTTATTATTTATGTGCATTGTCATCAACTAAGTATTGAAGACCTCTCACTCCAGCTGATAATTTTACACATGCTTATGTTCCTGTAAAGAGAGTTCATGCGAGTTGGACACTTAATACTTGTCATGGTACAGGTGATTGCATAATTGTTACTTGCAGCCACTGTTGGCTACTGTTGAAGTTTGTGTCCAGTTTTGAAAACTGCTGCAAATTACTGTTGTGCATATAAATTTTTTAATTCATAGTTATCATTAATGCTGAGATTGTGGCTGTCTTGGGTAGGATTTGTGATGAGAGTGCAGAGGTGATTGTTGGTCACTTTTAAAAATCCTGGTTGACCTAAGTCATGTGATGTTTCCAAAATACCTTCTTGTGTGTGTTGTGGTGATGATGCTGTTACACTTCATTCACATATAAAATTTGTCAGGACCACTGTCATCCATAATTTCTGCATTTTTTAAATTCTGTTAGTGCTCCTAGAATCTTCACTATCATGACTGTACATTGGTAGAACCTACAAAGACAAAGTGGATACTGTGTACCAGAGATGGCTTGTGATATACAGCTGCCGTATGTCATGGTAACTGCCTCACTGTTGTGTAGAAAGAATAGAAGTGTGGGTTAATTATATGGATGGACAGCAGTACAATAAAGGGATAAAAAATACCAGACTTGCTGATATGAGTGACACTTCAGGCAATTCATATTTATTAGTGATGCAGTCATTCATGGTCACATGCAAGTTAAAGGACAGTTGCACTAAATAAATTTAAGTTGATACTGACAATATTCAACTCCATATTATTTCTTGTGAGAAAATACTTTTTGTGTAACACATTTTTATTCTGTTTGCTTTCTCAAAGAACTGTGTGGAATGTACTGATGGGGAAAAAATGATTTAACATTTCAGTGGAAATATGCCTTTCTGGGTATGTTTCTGGATATGTTGTCTGTTGTCAGTAAGTGTGTGTCTTGGGTCTATGATGTATCACATTTAAAAAATTATAATCATAATTATTCAAAACCATTTGAGAGTTTTCTTAATTGAGGTTATGCTAGAGTCTGTGTACGTATTTCCAAAACCTAAATTATGTCAGTTCCCAGAATCTGGACTTTCATTCATGTGTAAGTAGAGTGACACTGAACTCCATCCAATGAAACTGGTAAATTTGTCCCTTGGCATACCATCAAGGTATAGAGGGCAAGTGGTGGTATAGTTCCACTCTTCATTAACCTCAGTACTAGATGCAGTTGAGTGGTCAGCCTCACACCCCAGCCACTTTACCTGTGGTGAAGGTGACCCACATACCCATTGAGAGGCTGGGTGGGCCCCACAGATACCGCAGACATATTTTAGAAGTGATAGATCTCTTATCCTTGCCAAGATTTTTACTGCAGACCATTGCCTAATCACATTACTAACTATGCTGCCCCAGCTGCTCCAACCACTGTGTAACACTTCTGACGTCTGTGGAACATGTTTAGCTGCATGCAGAAACTTTTTATTATTGTATCTCAAAACATGTATTTAGTTATTGTTACAGCTTACATGACAAACATGGAGGATAATTACCATATTTACCCAAATGCAAGATGACTCTAATTTGAGACAACCCACCAAAAAATATGTCTGCCAGGGGAAAGTGTGTTTATCCAAATCTGCTATTCCGCAACACATCATCATCAGTCTTATCCACTGCATTGGGTATACAGTAGTTCTAAAAATTCTTCACAGCCAATTCTGGTGAGATGCGCTGGCATGTTCTTATGATCCACACTGACTAAATAATGCATTTATATTTCTTGGTTTATTAACCCACTAGAACACTAATTTTTTAACCCTTCAGCGTGGGGCATTTAAATCCCAGTTCAGGCGAAAATGGCAATTTTGTACATTTGTATTTTATTCATGCAAATTAATTTTTATTGACTTCAATACGTACCCCTGTTGTGCTGTGATGTTGGGTTGGTCCCTGAAGTGCTTATTTATAAGTTTTTTGTGGTGTGATACACCCTAAAGAAAGGAGTGTGCAAGGATTTACGGATGCTCGAGTAGAATC
>Ga0209629_10001322_pt1 | contig 15488 bp, 11 predicted proteins | sample TergutCu122P5_FD_187286 | JGI IMG/M metagenome (GOLD analysis project Ga0209629, IMG submission 187286) | Cubitermes ugandensis P5 segment gut microbial communities from Kakamega Forest, Kenya - Cu122 P5 (SPAdes) (version 2) | ecosystem: Host-associated > Arthropoda: Insects > Digestive system...
CAGGTTCTTGCCACCGAAGGCGGCTTGAGCGCCATCCCCGATGTCGATCTGGCCCAGGAAAAGGCCGAGCTCCACGAAAAAATGGGGGCCGAGCCCAACAATCAGCAACTCGTTCTCTATTTGCAATACCCAAAAGACGCCATCGACTTCTTCAAATTTCAAGAGGAGTACGGCCAGGTGCATGTGCTGCCGCCGTCGATCTTCTTCAAACGCGGCGGCTTTGAAATTGGCGAAAGCCTGTATTTCACCGATCCGCAGGGCAAAGAGCATATCATCGAATTTGGGCCGTCGCCCGTCGATGACACCGGCGTCACGCGCGTCTTCATGAACGTCGACCATTACCAACGGGTTTACAACTTCCAACCGGCGCGAGCCGCATCGCAAGGGGGCCAGGCCGTGGTTAAATTGACTAAGGAAGAAATTCTCGATCTGGCCAGCGTCGGCGACGTGCGAGCGCCCTTTTCCGGCGCCATTTACGAAGTCAGCGTCAAAGAAGGCCAGGAGGTGGCAAAAGGCGACCGGCTGGTGGTGATGGAGGCAATGAAAATGCAGACGCCGATTTTGAGCGAAGTCACCGGCATCGTCACCGGTATCGCCGTGAAAACCGGCAGCAACGTGCACACTGGCGACCGGCTCCTGAAAATTGATCCGGCCAAATGAAGGATGCGAAAGATGCCAATTCCTTGGCGGAGCGGGCAGCGGCGAAAACAGATCGTGTGTTTAAAGAGTTTTCGCCGTTCTGTTTTCCACAACGAATTTTGATATAAATAATCGTTTTTTTAATTATAAATTTTTCTTAATATTGGTACTATTTTATACTTTTTTACAAATTCGCGCCGCCGCTTTTCTGCCATTTTTCCCCGTCAAAACCGCCATGACCATTATGAAGTATCCGGCATCTTCAGGGATTTATCTTTAGATTCAATGTCTTGCTAAAAAAGTCCCGATGCGGCCAGCTCCGGAAACAAAGGTCCATCGTTGCCTCGCTTTTATAATTTACCCGCAAATTATCTGGCAAAAAATCTTGACCGCGACGGCATCGACGAATATATACCGGGCATAGAAACGATACCGGTACAATATTGGTTAAATCAGGATATTTAAATCCATCGCGGTGACTATTTCCCGCGATGATCCCGATAAAAGGAGACAGGCCAATGAACTTTACATTGACGGAAGAGCAAACCCTGTTGCGCGACATGGTGCGGGAATTCGCCGAAAAAGAAGTCGCTCCCAGCGCGGCGGAACGTGACGAGGACGAGCGCTTCGACCGGGCGCTGATGTTCGATCGCCTGGCCGAACTTGGCCTGACCGGCATCGTTTTCCCGGAGGAGTATGGCGGCGCCGGCGCCGACTACAACAGCTACGCCATCGCGGTTGAGGAATTGTCCCGAGTCTGCGCTTCGACCGGCGTGACGCTGTCGGCGCATCTGTCGCTGGGTTCAAACCCCATCTATCTATTTGGCACCCATGAACAGAAGCTGAAATTTCTGAAACCGATGGCCGAAGGCAAGAAAATGGGCGCCTTTGGCCTGACCGAGCCATCGGCGGGCAGCGATGCCGGCGGCACCAAAACCTTTGCCGTCAAGACCGATAAAGGCTGGTCAATTTCCGGCAGCAAAATTTTCATCACCAACGCCGGCGACGCCGAGACCTATGTCGTTTTCGCCCGCACCGACAAAAACGCCCAGAAACATCATGGCATCAGCGCCTTCATCGTCGAGAAAGGCACCCCTGGTTTCTCTTTTGGCAAGAAAGAAAAAAAATTGGGCATTCGTTCGTCGCCCACCATGGAGCTGGTTTTCGACAACTGCGTCGTGCCCGCTGAAAATTTGCTCGGCGAGGAAGGCGGCGGTTTCAAAGTCGCCATGAAGACCCTCGACGGCGGCCGCATCGGCATCGCTTCGCAAGCCCTCGGCATCGCCCAGGGCGCTTTGGAAGCCGCCATCAATTACACCAAAGAGCGCAAGCAATTCGACAAACCCATCGCCAGCTTCCAGGGGGTCAGTTTCCAGCTTGCCGATATGGCCACCCAGGTTGAAGCCGCCCGCCTGCTGGTTTACAATGCCGCTTACCGCGCCAGCCACAAATTACCCTATGGCCAACAGGCGGCCATGGCCAAACTCTTTGCCAGCGAAACGGCGATGAAGGTAACGACCCAGGCCGTTCAGCTTTTCGGCGGTTATGGCTATACCCGCGAGTTTCCGGTTGAGCGCATGATGCGTGACGCCAAGATCACCGAGATTTATGAAGGAACCAGTGAGGTACAGCGCCTGGTTATCGGTACAGCGCTGACCCGTTAATTATACAACCGTTAACTTGTAAAAGCAGGAGAAAGACATGGGGGACTTTACCCGCGAAATTTACTGGAATGTCGGCCATGGTTTCATGACGCTCGTGCCGATGTACCTGCTGTTCATCGCGGCGATGGTCGTGCTTATCCGCGGCTTTCGCGAACGCATGAAGGTGTATCGGCTGGGCCAGCCTGTCAACCGCATCGACAACTGGAAAGAGCGTCTCATCGATGCGCTGAAGATGGTTTTCCTGCAGATCAAAGTGGCGCGGGTGCGCCGCCCCGGCATGTGGCACGCGATATTTTTCTGGTCTTTTGTTCTTTTGACCATCGGCACCGCGCTGATTGTTCTTCAGGCCGATTTCACCGACCTGCTGTTTGGCTACAAATTTTTGAAAGGCTGGTGTTACAAAATCTTTTCGCTTGTGCTCGACCTGGCCGGCCTCGCGGCAATTTTCATGCTGGGTATGCTGGCGCTTCGCCGTTATATGAATCCGCCGGCGGGACTTGACACGAAAAAAGACGACGCCATCATGCACCTCCTTTTGCTGGCGATTATATTGACCGGCTTTGTCATCGAAGGCGCCCGCATGGCCGCCACCGAGATGCATACGGTCAATAAATTCTGGTCGCCGGTCGGCTATATTTTCGCGCTGTTCTGCTCGAGTTTGGACGGAAACGGACAATTGGCGCTGCACAAGACCGTCTGGTGGCTGCATCTGCTCATGGCGATGGCATTCTTCATGCTCATCCCTCATACCAAATTCCGCCACATCATCAACACCAGCGTCAACTATTTTTTCGCCGACCGTGGGCCGAAAGGCAAACTGGTCAATATCGACCTGGAACAGGAAGACATTGAAAAATTTGGGGCGACGGAAGTCGCGGATCTGACCTGGAAAGATATTTTCGACGGCGATGCCTGCACCCTGTGCAACCGTTGCCAGGAACGCTGTCCGGCCTACAATACCGGCAAGCCGCTGTCGCCGAAAAAGGTGGTCAACCAGATCACCGAGGCCGCCTTCAATACCCCGGACGCCAACCTGGTCGAAGTGATCGGCAAAGACGCGCTGTGGTCATGCACCACCTGCTTTGCTTGTCAGGAGACATGCCCGGCGGCCATTGAGCATGTGAAAAAGATTGTCGATCTGCGCCGCAGCTTGGTCTTGATGGAAGGCGAATTCCCCGGCGACGAGGTGATGACCGCCATGGAGCAGGCCGAAGTCAATGGCAATCCTCTGGGCATGGGCTATGCCAGCCGTGGCGATTGGGCCAAAGATTTGAATGTGCCGGCGCTGAGCGATAATGCCGATGTCGATATCCTGTATTTTGTCGGTTGTTACGCCTCGTTCGACAAACGCAACATCGCCGTGGCCAAAAGTTTCATCGCCCTTTGCCAGGCGGCCGGTGTCAAAGTCGGCATTCTTGGCAAAGAGGAGAAATGCTGCGGCGAGCCGATGCGCAAGATGGGCAACGAATACCTGTATCAGAGCCTGGCCAAAGAAAACATCGAAATGATGAAAGGCTATGGCGTGAAAAAGATCGTCACCGCCTGCCCGCATTGCTTCAATACTTTGAACAAGGATTACCGCGACCTGGGCTCCGACATCCCGGTCGAGCATTCCACGGTGCTCCTCGCCGGCCTGCTCTCCTCCGGCCGGTTGCGGATCAGAACCGAAGGATTGAATTGCACCTATCACGACTCCTGCTATCTCGGCCGTCACAACGACATCTATGACGCGCCCAGAACCTTGTTGCATGCGGCGGGAGCAACGATCAAAGAGATGGACAAGAGCAAAAATGAAGGTTTCTGTTGCAGCGCCGGCGGCGGCCGCATCATGGCCGAGGAAAAACTCGGCGAGCGCATCAATATCCACCGGGTCAAAATGGCCGCTGAAACCGGCGCCGAGGCCCTCGTTTCCAACTGTCCCTTTTGCCTGACCATGTTTGAGGACGGCATCAAGGGAGCGGGTTTTGAAGGAAGGATGAAACCTCGTGATATCACTGAGATACTCGCGGAGAGACTGGTGGCCTGAAACCACCGATAATGGTTGAATGACTGGAGGAATGGCATGAAAATTCTGGTGTGCATCAAGCAGGTTCCGGATATGGAATCCAAATTCAAGGTGGCCGCCGACGGCGCCTGGTACGACACAACCGAGCTGGCCTGGCGGATGAACGAGTATGACGAATACGCCGTCGAGCAGGCCGTGCAACTGCGCGAAAAAGAAAAAGATTCTGAACTTACCGTGCTGACCGTCGGCGGCGACAAAGCCATTGAACCGCTGAAAAAGGCTTTGGCCATGGGCTGCGACCGCGCCGTTCATGTCACCGACAACGAATCCTACAAGAAGGAACCCTATCAGATCGCTGGCATAATCGCCGAGTTCGCCAAGGAGAAAGGTTTCGATATTATTTTCACCGGGATGCAGTCGCAAGATCGGGGCAGCGCCCAGGTTGGCATTCTCGTCGCCGAGATGCTGGGCATGCCGTCGATTTCGACCATTGTCGATTTCGCCTATGCTGGCGGAGCGATTGACGTGAAACGCGAACTGGAAGGCGGCGTGAAAGCGAAGGCCTCCACCAAGCTGCCGGCCCTTGTCACCTGCCAGCTCGGTTTGAATACGCCGCGCTACCCAACCCTGCCAAACATTATGAAGGCGAAGAAGAAGCCGCTCGATGCCATGCCTGTGGCCAGTCTTTTGAAGGTTGACGCCCGCCAGGCCACCGAGAAAGTGTTCTTCCCGGAAAAGAAAGGCGGCGGGGTGATTCTCGAAGGCGAAGTCCCGGCTTTGGTTGACAAGCTGATTGCCATTTTGAAAGAAAAAACTTCGGTTCTGAAGTAGGAGACGACCATGAAATTATTGTTAGTGACGGAGTCCCGAGACGGAAAGGCGCTGACGATCAGCAACGAGTTGATTGCATTTGCCGAAAAAATGGGCGCGGAAAGCGTCATGATGATGGCTGGCAGCGAGGCATCCCTGCCCGGTTACGCCGGGAAATTGTACCTGGCCGACGCCGCCGTCTGTGGCGAATACAATCCGGAGGTTCATAAACAATTGGTTCTTGATGTGGTCGCTAAAGAGAACCCGGATATGATCGTTTTCTCCCATTCCTCCTATGGTTGGGATCTGGCGCCGCGCATTGCCTGCGCGCTGAAGGCGGCACAGATTTCCGAAGTCATTTCCTTTGAAAATGGCAAACTGGTGATGCCCACTTGCAACGCCAAACTGCGCCGCACCGCCACCTGCTCCACCGCGAAAACGGTTGTCACCCTGCAGGCCGGCGCTTTTTCGCTGTCGGCACCGGTCACCACCGCGCCGCAGGTGGAAAAAATCAGCACGAGCGTCACGGGCAAAGTGACGTTTGGCGGCTATGAGGCGGCGCCGAAAACAGGTGTTGACCTGACGAAAGCTGAAATTATCGTCAGCGCCGGCCGAGGCATTGGCAAACCAGAAAACGTTGCCGTCATCGCCGCCCTCGCCGAAGCCCTGGGCGGAGAATATGGCGCTTCGCGTCCGGTTGTCGATAACGGCTGGGCCGAGCACAACCGCCAGGTCGGCACCACCGGCCAGACCGTTTCTCCGAAAATGTATGTGGCCTGCGGCATCTCCGGCGCGGTGCAGCATTTGGCCGGCATGAAGAAATCCGAGTTTATCGTCGCCATCAATACTGACAAAGATGCGCCGATTGGCGAGGTCGCCGACGTGCTCGTCGTCGCCGACCTGCTGCAGTTTGTCCCGGCTTTGACCGCGAAAGTGAAATCGTTGTAATAGGGATTTTTAAAAATTGTGTTTCCCCGCGTCAGCGGGCGCAATACCCCCGGCAGCCGACTCTGGATTCGATTCAGGATGCGGCGCCGGGGTTGTTCATTCCCGATCTTTTCACACTCCATCGAAGTCAGGCCGCAGCCAAAGCCCGCCCCAAACTTCTTGGAATTTCCATGTCTGCCTTCCTTAAGCGATTCGTTGCCCGTCTGCAGCGCCCAACGATCAAGAGCCAATGGCTGATCGTGGTTTTGGCCCTGTATTTCGGTTTCGTCCTCAACCTCAGCTATTGGCGTTTCATCGTCGTCCATCTTGAAATTGACAGCGGCCGGATGGCGCTCTTTGCCGTCTCGCTGGTCGTGGGCAACGGCGTGCTGTTCGGCTGGAGCTTTTGTCTGACCGTGATCAAGCCTATCACCAAATGGCTGATCATTCCTTTGCTCTTGGTATCGAGCGCAACCAACTATCTGATGTGGAATCTCGGCGTGTTTATCAACCCGGACATGATCCGAAATGTCTTGCAAACCAATGTTCACGAAGCCACCGGCTTCATCACGCCGTCCGGTTGTCTGTGGTTTTTCGTCTCCGGCATCATGCCGGCGGCGCTATTGGCCCGCACGCGCATTCAGTACCAACCTTTTACCAGGGAACTGCTCTCCCGTTTGCTGTATATCGGCGTCGGTCTGATCCTGGCGGCTGGTTTCGCCGCTATCTTCTACAAAGAATACAAGGCCTTTTTCAGCAAACACATCGAAGCAAGAATGCTCGTAAATACTATTAATTACGTCTATTCCATCAGCCGCTGCACTCCTGCGTGGCGGGAGGCTAGGCGGCCTTTTGTCTGGCTCGACCACAATCCCACCCGGCTACACCCCTATCCGGGTAAACACTATACGGTACTGATTTTCATCATAGGCGAGTCGGCACGAGCCGCCAATTTTTCATTGCAGGGCTATGAGCGCGACACCAATCCGCGCTTGGCCAAAGAGGATATTGTTTATTTCAAAAATATGGCTTCCTGCGGCACCGGCACCGGTGTCTCGTTGCCTTGCATCTTTTCCAACCGTGACCGCCAGGATTTCAATGTCAACGACGCCAAAGTGACCCAGAACCTGCTCGACCTTTTGGCCGCCAGCGGCTACGATATTTTGTGGCAGGAAAACGATGCCCCTTGTCAAAATGTCTGCAACCGAGTGCCAACCGAGGATATGCCCAGTATTGGCAATCCCCAATACTGCCATGGGATGTATTGCTACGATGCCGTCTTCCTCGACGGCCTGGAGGACAAACTACGTGCCATTCACAAAGATACCGTAATTGTCCTGCATACCAGAGGCAGTCACGCGCCCTACTATCAGCGCTACCCGGAAGAATTCAAAAAGTTCACCCCAACCTGCGACCGCGACACCGCCGATATTCGAGATTGCTCCCAGGAGGCGATTGTCAACGCCTACGACAACACCATTCTCTATACGGATTACATCATTTCCTCGATGATCGACATCACCAAGAAATTTTCCAATTTGGGAATAAGCGTGATGTATGTCTCGGATCACGGCGAATCGCTGGGTGAAAACAACGCTTACCTGCATGCCTGGCCCTACATCATCGCCCCGGCCGAGCAGATCCACGTTCCCTTTTTGCTGTGGATGTCGGAAACGATGAAAAGAGATGGCCGTATCGACTACGACTGTCTGCGCGGTAAAACCAATCAGGCCTTTTCGCACGATAACATTTTTCACAGTCTGCTGGGTCTCTTGGAAGTGCAAAGCTCTCTCTATCAGCCAGAAAAAGATATTCTCCGCAACTGCCGGACAAAACCGCCGCCAGAAAAATTGTCATTGTAATTTTTACTTGACCGAGATTTCCCCATAACGGTAGCATTTCCCCCCGTTCGTAGCGTTTTCCCCCGGCGGCCCATTCTGAATTTTCTCTAGAATGTGGCACCGAGGTTTATTCGTTTCTGATTTGTTCACGCTCCATCGAAGTCAGGCCGCAGCCAAAGCCCGCCCCAAACTTCTTGGAATTCCCATGCCTGCCTTCCTTAAGCGATCCATTGCCCGTCTGCCGAGCCCAACGATCAAGAGCCAATGGCTGATCGTGGTGTTGACCCTGTATTTCGGTTTCGTCCTCAACCTCAGTTATTGGCGTTTCATCGCCGTCCATCTTGAAATTGACGGCGGCTGGATGGCGCTCCTCGCCGTCTGGTTGGTCGTGGTCAACGGCGTGCTATTCGGCTGGAGTTTCTGTCTGGCCGTGATCAAGCCGATCGCCAAGTGGCTGATCATTCCCTTCCTGCTGATATCGAGCGTCACCAACTATCTGATGTGGAATCTCGGCGTGTTCATCAACCCGGACATGATCCGAAATGTCTTTCAAACCAATGTTCACGAAGCCACTGGCTTCATCACGCCGTCCGGTTGTCTGTGGTTTTTCGTCTCCGGCATCATGCCGGCAGTGCTGCTGGCCCGCACACGCATTCAGTACCAACCTTTTACCAGGGAACTGCTCTCCCGCTTGCTGTATATCGGCGTCGGTCTGATACTGGTGGCTGGTTTCGCCGCCATCTCTTACAAAGAATACAGGGCCTTTGCCCGCGAGCACAGCGAGAAGAGACAGCTCGTCAATACCCTCAATTACGTCTCTTCCATCACTCGTTACATTCTTGAATCATGGGAGGCCAGGCGGCCTTTTGTCTGGCTTGACCGCAATCCCACCCGGCTGGCGCCGCATCCGGGTGGACACCCTACGGTGCTGATTTTCATCCTGGGTGAGACGGCGCGGGCCGCCAACTTTTCCCTGCAAGGCTATGAACGCAACACCAATCCGCGCTTGTCCAAAGAGGACATCGTCTATTTCAAAAATATGACTTCCTGCGGTACCGACACCGGCGTCTCATTGCCCTGCATCTTTTCCAACCGTGACCGCCAGGATTTCAACGTCAACGACGCCAAAGTCACCCAGAATCTGCTCGACCTGTTGGCCACCAGCGGCCATGCTATTTTGTGGCAGGAAAACGATGGTCATTGCAACGATGTCTGTAACCGAGTGCCAACCGAAGACATGGTCACCACCGGCAATCCCAAATATTGCCATGATTGGTATTGCTACGATGCCGTCTTCCTTGACGGTCTGGAGGACAAACTGCGCGCCATTCGCCAAGACACTCTCATTGTGCTGCACACCATGGGCAGTCACGAGTCCTACTATCAGCGCTACCCGGAAGAATTCAAAAAATTCACCCCGACCTGCGATACCGCCGACATCATGTATTGCCCGCGGGAGGCGGTTGTCAACACCTACGACAACACCATCCTTTATACGGATTACATCGTTTCCTCAGCGATCAACATCGCCAAGAAATTTCCTAATTTTGAAATAGGGGTGATGTATGTGTCGGATCACGGCGAATCGTTGGGCGAACACAACGTCTACTTTCATGCCCTGCCTTATACCATCGCCCCGGCCGAGCAGACCCACGTTCCCTTTTTGCTGTGGATGTCGGAGACGATGAAAAGAGATGGCCGTATCGACTACGACTGCCTGCGTGGCAAAACCGATCAGGCCTTTTCGCACGACAACATTTTTCACAGTCTACTGGGTCTCTTGAAAGTGCAAAGCTCTCTCTATCAGCCAGAGAAGGATATCTTTCGCACCTGTCGTATGAAGGGCGCCGAGTAGCGCGGAAGAAATCGGTTCATAACCACGACCTGGCGGGACTACGTTCCTCGAGTAAGCTTTGCTGCCAGGAAAGAACCGTTTGGACATCATCCAGTAAAAACCGCTGGATATTCGCGGCTTCGCCGTTACGCTGGCTTTCTTCAAAGTGGGCAAGCATCTGGCGCAACAAAGGAAGCGCCTCGTCGCTGGCGTCGGCGCGGCGCTGGTCGATATGCTGCATGATGGCCGAGATAAACTGAAGATAGATTTCAGAGAACGGTTGCCTATCCAGTTCCGCGCGCAGACGCCGCACCTGGCGATACGACTGATTTAAAATATCGTCGTTAATCTCATCGGCCAGGGCGTCCACACATTCATGCAAAGAAATATCCCCGAGAAAAGAGGCCGAAGGTTGACGAGCCGGGATTTCGGCGCTGGCAATGGCCGCCACCGGATTTGGCTCATCGTCGATATCAAAATCAACACCTTGGGAATAATCCCGATCGATCGCCAATGGTTCTCCGGCAGCATTGGAATCCGCAAACTCAAGAACGTCTGGCTCAGCCGCTGATTTGGCGGCGGCGGGGAGAGGGGCCGATTGATCAGCAAAAATATCATCGATAAACAACTCGCTTTCATCCACAACAAGCTCCTCGCCAACGCTCCCATCGGCGACGGACAGTGTTTCAACCGACGGGAAAACATCATCGGAACGAAAAGCGATAACCTCATCCTGTTCCGCTTCATCCACGCCTGTTTCGTCAACAACCGCCGGCATCTCCGGCATCTGCCCAGGCATCGCCTCCTCGTCCAGGGAAGCGGCAAAATTCTGGCGCCGCGCATGGTTGGGCCGTCGCGGCGTTTCAAAAAAATCAAATTCGTCCACCATCAAGGTTTCCGGCTTTTCAATTTCACGCGAAGGTGTGGCGTCTTCCGCGGCATCTGAAGATTTGTTTTGAAAAAAAGCCAAGATTTCCTCGTTTTCCACAGCCGCAAGCGGGCCATCGTCTTCTTCGGCAAAGTCGCTGCGCTCCGGCAGGTCGGCGTCGTCAAAACCGGAAAGCGCGGGCACAATCTCGCCGGATCCGCCCTCCTCCGATTCATCCAGTTCATCGTCAGAGAGGAAAGAGTTCGGCTCGCCTTCGGAAACCGAGGAAAATTCCATCTCCGGCTCGCCCTCGTCATCCCGCCTCCGTCGCGGAGTATCGATATTGGCAAAAGCCGGCGCGGGCTTCCGCTCGCCCTCGTCCTGCCAGCCAAGCAAATCGACGGGAGCGCCACCTCGATCCCTTTCGTTATTGGCATCCACCGCGTCAACCTCGGCGCTCCGTAGCGCCACGCTGGGTGGAGCGGCAAAGGCGACGTTCCCCATTTTCTCCACCGGGCTGGCAACCTGCACCGGCGCAGGCGCAGGCGCGGCCGGCATAGAGAAAAGATCATCGAGGCGACCGCTGATTTCTTCAGGAATTTCTGAATCGGCGGCAGGAGCCTGATGAGTGACGTCCGGCTGACCATAGGTATAGGGGAACACTGGCTCATCGTTCAAAGCCGGGGCAAGTTGCCCGCCCTGACGCGGCAAGGCGGCCTCGCCGGAATCGTCATCCGCTTCCGTCTCGACATTGATGCCGCGCAGGGCGACCTCGGGCGCGACACCGGACGGATCGGCAACAGCGGACTGGCCAAACGGATTCTCGGCGCCCACGAACGGGTCATGCAAACTCTTCCCATCGGCAATCTTTGTCAGGGGCGGGCCATCTTCTTCAGCGAAAAATTTTTCGATATCGGCGATAACCGCTTCCGGGACATCGGACGACACGGCTTCCTTTTCTATATGAAAGCCATGTGTATCGTCAGGCAAATCGGCGAAAGCGGGCTGGAGCGGCCCAGCTTCTTCGTCTTCTCTCGCCTCCTCTTCAAGAACCGCCTGTTTGCTCCTGGCAATGGCTTCCGCCGACAGCGTCGAGGCTATGGTTTCCTTGAAGGCGTTGAAACGCGCGACCAGCGGCAGCAAAACCGCTTTTTCCGCCGGAAATTCAAGCCGTCTCGTGACAACCTGTTCCAAACCGGCAAAAAAATCATGGAGCAGGGAAAAAGCGTCGGCATGGGCGTTGGATTTTTTATTGCGGATGTAAGCGCTGAGAGTGCCGATCCCTTGTAAAAACAATTGCTTAGGACGGCTGCCGACAAAGATGTCTTCTAAATGCAACACCTCGCGGCGCAAGGCCATCAAATCTTTTTCGGTAATTTCCCAGTCAATGCCAAGAATCAGCGCCTTCAGGCGGTTGATGGCCTTGACGCCATCGTGGTCAATGGCGCCGCCTGTTGCCTGGCGGACAAGCGGTGCGGGCTTCTGGGGAACTGCAAACTCGCCGCGATGCCGTTCGAGAATTTGCGCCTTCAATCGCTCAAAACGGCGGACATCCTCGACAAGCAATCGTTTTTTTTCGTCTTCGGACATCTTTCTGCCGCTCTGGACGATTTTTTCAAGATCGACAAACAAAAGCGGCAAGAGTTTGATGGCGTCGGGATGGGCGTCGGACTGGGTGCGGTAGATGTACTTGCTGATCTTTTCAAGAGCCTGCAAATAAACAACTTTTATCGGATCTCCACCCCAGACGTCGTGTAAAGAAAGCAGTTCCTCGTTGAAATCCTGTAGCACCTCGTCGGTAATCTCCCAGTCAATGGACAACACCAGGGCCTTCAGCCGGCTAATGGGAGAAGAATCGTCGCCGAGATAGTCGAAGAGGTCAACGACGGAAGGATCGAGCGGCTCGCTGTCAGACCTGTCGATGGTTAAATCATCATCGGAATAGTGAAAATCACTGCGTTGTTCCACCACACCAGCCCTCTTACAAAAGTTTTTTCTGGATGGACACCATGGTCGAAGCGATGATCTTCTTCAAAGTTTCGGCGACATTATAACCTGTGATGGCGCTCGCTTCGAAGTACGGGACCTTCAACCGGCTGTTCAGGTCTTTTTGCAGAACTTCAGTGGACAGAATAGGGACTCCATATTCTTTCAAATCCACCTTGTTGTATTGCAACACCAAAGGAATACGGAAAATGCTCTCTTTGTAAGATTGCAGGTTTTCGTGCAACTGATTGAGCGAGCGGATATTTTTCTCACGCTGCTTTTCCATGGCGTCGGCGACGAAAACAATGCCATCCACGCCTCGCAACACCAGTTTGCGGGTGGCGTTGTATTTGACCTGTCCTGGAACCGTATACAACTGGATTTTCACGTCGTAGCCCTTGATTTTACCCATGTCAAAGGGCAGAAAATCAAAGAACAGGGTGCGGTCGCCATGGGTTTTCAGGCTGACCATCTCCGACATAATCTGCTTGCGGTAGGTGCGATTGATATATTCCAGGTTGGTGGTTTTACCCCCCCGGCCAGGCCCGTAATATACAATCTTTACCTGGACAACTTTTTCTTTCAGGTTGATGAAGCTCAAAGTCAAACCTCCCAGCGCACTCAAAACGGCATGCCTTTATTGACTCACATTGTCAAGGCGCCAACAGAGTGAAATTGTTATTTTCCACTCCAGATCTTGCGAATCTTGTTAATCACATCGACAACGTTCAAACGCAAAAAGCCCAATGTTATATCCTTGCCGAACATGGCGATCAGCAACAGGTCGTCATCAATCTTGCTGAAATGGATGCTCGATTCCTGTCCTTTATGAAACAGCAGGGAAAATTCTTGCTCGCCGATGAGTTTTGCCATCGCATCGACAGTGGCAAAATTGCCGGCGGCAAGAGCGGCAAAGGAATAGACGTCATATTTGCCCTTACCGTTATCCTTGACGGTGATTATATTACCAGCCATATCAATGATAATAACGCACTCCACCCCCAGGGCGATAAGCTTGTCCATCAACAGGGCGTCAATTTTTTCCAATTGTTCCTGGCTGATAATACCGTAGTTCATGCTACAGACCTCACATGGTTATAGGCGTGGGGCGCGGCCATGGCGTATTCTTTCGCCACCCAGACGCCCCTTTTTTCTTGGGGGAACTGTATTGCCTTGCCTTCGGGGAAATATTTCCAAGGCAAGATGCTACTTAAGTATACGACAGTTATTCCAGCTTATGAAAGTTTTTTTCCTTAAATATCCGCGCTACCATAGCATGAACTTCCTTGCCCGATGACCGGCGGCCGCATACAACCAATAAAAGGTTAGGTTTTACACCCGAACATACCCGGAGAGACAGAAAAAATGCTGATCGACAGTCATTGCCATCTTGACATGGATGCCTACGCCGGCGACCTCGATGAGGTTCTCGGGCGGGCGGCAACCGGCGGCGTAAGCGGAATCATCACGGTCGGCGCCGATCTGGCCAGCTCAAAACGGGCGGTGGAACTGGCGCGAAAATATCCAATGCTGAAAGCGGCGGTCGGCGTCCATCCCCACGACACGAAAAACGCGGGCAACGCCGACTGGGACAAACTGCTGAAGCTGGCGGCGGACAACGAGGATTATGTTGTTGCCTGGGGAGAAATCGGCCTCGATTACGTGAAAGACCATTCTCCGCAAGCTATTCAGCGCCAGCAATTCGTCCGGCAACTGGAGCTGGCCCACCAGGCGCGGCTGCCGGTAATCATCCATGACCGTGAGGCGCATGACGATATTGTGACGACCTTGCGCGCGGACGCGGTAGACGAGTACGGCGGCGTGCTGCACTGTTTTTCCGGGGATTGGCCATTGGCGAAAAAGATTCTCGATCTCGGCCTGTATATTTCCCTGTCCGGCGTCGTCACCTTTAAAAACGCTGTGGCGCTCCAAGAGGTAGCCGCGAAAATTCCCCTTGACCGCCTGCTAGTGGAAACCGATGGGCCATTTCTCGCGCCGCATCCCTACCGCGGCAAGCGCAACGAACCGGCCTGGGTGGTGAAAACCGCCGAATACATCGCGGCGATACGCGGCATTCCTTTCACCAAACTGGCCGAAGCGACCACAGCCAACAGCCGTAGCCTTTTCGCTTTTGAACGGAAAAATTCGCCACGGCAAGGACAAAAACCATGAGCATCGCGGAACAATTGCAAATAATTCGTGGCCAAATAGCTGAAAGCGCCGAAAAATCAGGCAGGAATGCCGAAGAGATCACGCTGGTCGCCGTTTCCAAAACCGTTGCCGTCGATAAAATCCAAGCAGCAATCGACGCCGGGCAGCGGATCTTCGGCGAAAATTATTTGCAGGAGGCGGAGGAGAAATACCAGCAGTTGTCATCTGTGGCCGAATTCCACTGCATCGGCCATATCCAGTCGAACAAAGCAAAAATCGCGGCAACAATTTTTTCCATGGTCGAGACCATCGACCGGGAAAAAATCGCCCGCGAACTGAATAAATACCGCCAGGCAACCGGCAGGCCGCTGGCGGCCCTGGTGCAGGTGAATGTCGGCGGCGAGGAACAAAAATCAGGAGTAAAACCAGAGGATTGCGAAAACCTTTTGCGCGTCATCCAGGAATTGCCCTGGCTGCGAGCCGCCGGCCTGATGACTATTCCGCCCTACAGCTCCGACCCAGAGGATTCGCGTCCATTTTTTCGCTCCTTGCACCAACTGGCCCAGGAGTTAGCCGCAAAAAACCTCTTCGCCGGACCACGGGTGGAGCTTTCCATGGGCATGTCCGGCGATTTCAGGGTCGCCATCGAGGAAGGCGCGACCATTGTCCGCGTCGGCACGGCAATCTTCGGCGAACGGTAAAAACCGGGGTGGGTGAATGACCACCCCGGCAGAGGAAATTATTTCTTTTTGGAGGCGGAAGC
>Ga0209629_10001323_pt1 | contig 15482 bp, 12 predicted proteins | sample TergutCu122P5_FD_187286 | JGI IMG/M metagenome (GOLD analysis project Ga0209629, IMG submission 187286) | Cubitermes ugandensis P5 segment gut microbial communities from Kakamega Forest, Kenya - Cu122 P5 (SPAdes) (version 2) | ecosystem: Host-associated > Arthropoda: Insects > Digestive system...
GGAAGCGGATAGGGCACTGGTGGCTCTCCCGGACTTCAAATCCGGTGTGGCGGGTTAATAGCCCGTCAGGTGGGTTCGATTCCCATGCGCTTCCGCCAGCTTCATTCCTCCTCCGCCCCGACCAGCGCCCATTTGCCGATCAACGGGTGGCCCATCTCGGCGCGTTGCCGCACGTAAGCCTCGGCCACCTTGCGGGCGATATTTCTGATCCGGCCAATATAGCGCGTCCGTTCGGCGACGCTGATTGCCTTGCGGGCGTCGAGCAGGTTGAAGGTGTGCGAGCACTTCAAGCAGTAGTCGTAGCCGGGCAGAATCAGCCCCTGCTCGACCAGGCGCAGGGCTTCTTCCTCGAACCAGTTGAACCAGGTGGTCAGCTTCTCGACATTGGCCTGCTCGAAGTTGAAGGTGGAAAATTCCACCTCGGCCTGGTGGTAGATGTCGCCGTAGCTGATATGACTGTTCCAGGCCAGGTCATAGACACTTTCCACACCTTGCAAATACATGGCGATGCGCTCGAGGCCGTAGGTGATTTCCACAGTCACCGGATGCAGGTCGATGGAACCGGCGATCTGAAAATAGGTGAACTGGGTGATTTCCATGCCGTCGAGCCAGACCTCCCAGCCAAGGCCGGAGGCGCCCAGGGTCGGCGATTCCCAGTCGTCCTCGACGAAGCGGATGTCGTGTTCCAGCGGGTCGAGGCCAAAACGTTTCAGGCTGCCGAGGTAGAGCCGCTGGGCGTCGGTGGGCGACGGTTTCAGCACCACCTGATATTGATAATAGTGCTGCAAACGGTTTGGATTTTCGCCGTAACGGCCATCGGTCGGACGGCGCGACGGCTGGATATAGGCGGCCCGCCACGGTTCCGGCCCCAGGGCGCGCAACAACGTTGCCGGATGGAAGGTGCCGGCGCCGACTTCCATATCGTAAGGCTGCTGGATGACACAGCCCTGTTCCGCCCAGTAGGTGTTCAGCGTCGCGACAATATCCTGAAATTTCATACGGTTCCTCATCGGTTTGATCGACGCCCGCCGGATACGACCGACAGCAAAAGGGTAATCGCGAAATATACTTCCCGGCTTGACATTTGTCCATGGGGCAAGCATTGTATCCGCCATTTTGACGCCGAATTTTCCCTCATTTCTTCAGTATTGCCCATTTTGCCATGATCTCGTCCGTGCCAAATAATAGTGCCGATGCCGCCGATTTTTCGCCGCTGTGGTGTGAGGCCAAGACTATCGCCGTCGTCGGTCTATCACCAAAACCTGACCGGCCCAGCCACCGCGTCGCCCGTTACCTGCTCGATCAGGGTTTCACGGTGATCCCCGTCAATCCGGCACAAACGGAAATTTTAGGGCAGCCATGTTATCCAAGCCTGACCGCCGCCCACGCCGCCACTGGCCGGCCCGTCGATATTGTCGATATTTTCCGTAAATCTGAGGATGTTTTGCCGATTGTTGCCGAGGCGATTGCGACTGGCGCGAAAACCATCTGGATGCAGGAAGGCGTGATCAACGAGGAAGCGGCGGCGCTGGCGAGATTGCGCGGCCTGACTGTGGTCATGGACCGTTGCCTGATGATCGAACATCGGCGCGCCGGCGGTCAGGGAGCGCGCTGAGCATGGAGCCGCAACTGCTGCGTGTCCGTGGCGCCCGTATGCACAATCTGAAAAATATCGACGTTGATTTACCGAGAAACCGCCTGGTGGTTTTCACCGGTCTATCCGGTTCCGGCAAATCGACGTTGGCCTTTGATACCCTCTACGCCGAAGGGCAACGACGCTACGTCGAATCGCTCTCGACCTACGCCCGGCAGTTTTTGGGGCAGATGGACAAGCCCGATGTCGATTCGCTCGAGGGTCTGTCGCCGGCGGTTTCTATCGAACAAAAGACCACCAGCAAAAATCCGCGCTCGACCGTCGGCACGGTGACGGAAATCTACGATTATCTACGCCTGCTCTATGCTCGCTGTGGTCGTCCGCATTGCCCGGAATGTGGTCAACCGATCGCCGCCCAGTCGGTCGAGGATATGGTCAATGCCCTCTTGGCCTTGCCGGAGGGGAAAAAGATCATGCTGCTGGCGCCCTTGGTGGTGACGCGCAAAGGGCGGCATGAGCAGGTCATCGAGCGCATCCGCCGCGAGGGTTTTGCCAGGGCGCGGGTCAACGGCCAGATTTATGCCACGGAAGAAATCCCGGAGCTGGATAAAAACAAGAAGCACACCATCGAAGTCGTCATCGACCGGCTGACGGTCAAAGCCTCGCTGCGTCAGCGCTTCAACGAATCGGTGGCCACCGCCGTCAAGCTGACCGACGGTCTGCTCTTGGCCCTGTTTCCCGACGACGGTGAAGAGCGGATTTTCAGCGAACACGCCGCCTGCCACCGCTGCGGCCTGTCGGTGCCGAAGCTGTCGCCGCAGCTTTTTTCCTTCAACAATCCAGTCGGCGCCTGTCCGGACTGCGGCGGCCTCGGCGTCAATCCTTTTTTCGACCCGGAGTTGCTGATCCCCAATCTGGAAAAGAGTATCGTCCAAGGCGCGATCGCGCCCTGGGGTTGGCGCGATGAGCACAGCCACAGTGGGCGGATTCTCGCCGGCCTGGCCCGGCATTACGGTTTTTCCCTCAATACCCCTTTTCAAGAGCTGAAGCCGGAATGGCAACAGGCAATTCTCTACGGTACTGGCAAGGAGCGCATCCATTTTTCCTGGCAAAAAGGAGAACGCAAAGGGGCAAGCGAACAGTCATTTGAGGGCTTGATCCCGCAGTTGAGCCGCCGCTTCAAAGAGACCCAGTCACCGCTGGTGCGCGAGGAACTTTCCCGCTATATGAACGAGCGCACCTGCGCCACCTGCGGCGGGGCGCGGCTGAAACCGGAGGTGCTGGCCGTCAAGGTCGGTGACTGGTCAATCCATCAGATGACCTGCCAGTCGATTGCCGCCCTCTTTGCCGCTGTGCCGGGCCTGCCCTTCACCACGCAGGAAAAGAAAATCGCGGCACCGATTTTGAAAGAAATCGCCGACCGGCTCAGTTTCCTTGATAACGTCGGCCTTGGCTATCTGTCGCTGGAACGCACCGCCTCGACCTTATCCGGCGGTGAGGCGCAGCGCATTCGCCTGGCCTCGCAGATCGGTTCGCGGCTGGCCGGCGTCCTCTATATCCTTGATGAACCGAGCATCGGCCTGCACCAGCGCGACAACGAAAAACTGATCAAGACGCTGATCGACCTGCGCGACCTGGGCAATTCACTGATCGTCGTCGAGCACGACCACGACACGATTCTTGCCGCCGATCATGTGCTCGATATGGGACCGGGCGCTGGCGTGCACGGTGGCGAGGTCATCTATTCCGGCCCGGTCACCGGTTTGCTGGCTGCGGAAAAATCGCTGACCGGCGCCTACCTGGCTGGGCGAAAGAAGATCGAAGTGGCCGGTGGCCGCCAGGTGGGCAAACTTAATGACGGCAACAGTCTGCGCCTGCGCGGCGCCTGCGCCAACAATCTGAAGAAGATAGATGTCGATTTCCCGCTCGGCACTTTAATCTGCGTCACCGGCGTTTCCGGTTCCGGTAAAAGTTCTCTGGTCATCGAGACGCTCTATCAGTTGGCGCGGGCCGGCCTGCATCAGCGGCGTGATACGGTGGAAGTAGGCGGTGCCCGGCTTTCCGGCATTGCCCTGATCGACAAACTGATCGACATCGACCAAAGCCCGATCGGTCGCACGCCGCGCTCGAATCCGGCCACTTACACCGGAGTGTTCACGCCGGTGCGCGAACTGTTTGCCCAGTTGCCGGAATCCCGCGCCCGTGGCTACACGGCCAGCCGCTTCAGCTTCAACGTCAAAGGTGGACGCTGTGAAACCTGCGAGGGTGATGGCGTTATCCGCATCGCCATGCACTTTCTGCCGGATATTTATGTGCAGTGCGAAGCCTGTCACGGCAGGCGCTACAATCTCGAGACCTTGGACATCGCCTATAACGGCGCCACCATCCATGACGTTTTGCGCATGACCGTCGAAGAGGCGCTGGCATTCTTCAAAAATATCCCGCCGGTGCGTAATCGCCTGCAAACGCTCGTCGATGTCGGCCTTGGCTATATCGCTTTGGGGCAGTCCTCGACCACGCTTTCCGGCGGCGAGGCGCAGCGGATAAAACTGGCGAAAGAATTGTCAGGGCGTGCCAGTGGCAAAACCCTCTATATTCTCGATGAACCGACCACCGGTCTGCATCCCGCCGACATACAACTGCTGCTCGATGTGCTCGAACGCCTGGTCGCTCAGGGCAATACCGTCATTGTCATCGAGCACAATCTCGATGTCGTCAAATCCGCCGACTGGCTCATCGACATCGGCCCGGAAGGTGGCGATGGCGGTGGCCGCGTAGTGGCCTGCGGCCCACCGGCGCGTGTGGCCAAAATGGCGGCGTCGCACACCGGACGCTTTCTCGCACCCTTGCTTGGCAAGTAAAAAATTACAGCGAAATATAAGATAGTGTAAGATAGAATAATAGAGTATAAAGCGCTTCCCTTATACCACCTTATACTATTGTATATTTCGTTCTAGGTTACGCGATGGACAGAATAGCCAACCCTTTTGCCCCTGGCGCCGGCGCCCCGCCTCCGGAATTGGCGGGCCGCGATAGCATTCTCGAGCAGGCGCAGGTGTTGTTTGGGCGCATCAAAGCCCGGCGTCCAGAAAAAAGCCTGCTGATGACCGGCTTACGCGGGGTCGGAAAAACGGTGCTGCTGAACGAGATGGAACGCATAGCAAGCGGGGAAGGCTATCGCACTATCATCATCGAAGCCCATGAGGAAAAGTCGTTGGTGCTACTCTTGATTCCGCAATTGCGCCGTCTTCTTTTCGATCTCGACAGATTGGCTGGCGCTGGCAACAGAGTGCGACGGGGCTTAGCCGTCCTCAAAAGTTTTATCAGCGGAGTAAAAATATCTGTTGAAGGCTACGAAATTGGCTTGGATATCGACTCCGAACAGGGCGCCGCCGATAGTGGCGACTTGGAGGTCGATCTGCCAAATCTTTTCATGGCGGTGGCCGATGCGGCGGAAGAGCGGCGGACACCTGTCGCCATACTGATTGATGAAATTCAATATGTCCGTCCGCCCGAATTGAGCGCGCTCATCATGGCGATGCACAAAATGCAACAGCAACAGCTTCCGCTGGTGCTTATCGGCGCCGGGCTGCCTACACTGCCGGGTCTTGCCGGTCAATCGAAATCATACGCCGAACGTTTGTTCAACTTTCCTGATATAGGGCCGCTCTCACAGTCCGAGTCCGACAAAGCGCTCAGAGAGCCGATTGAAAACGCTGGCGAGGCTATTGACACCGCCGCGCTCGAGGAAATTTTTCGTCTCACCAAAGGATATCCTTATTTTATTCAGGAATGGGGGTATCAGTCCTGGAATCAGGCCGAGCGGTCACCTATTACGGCTGATATTGTCCAGGAAACCACGAGATTAGTTGAACGCCGCCTCGATGAAAATTTTTTTCGGGTTCGTTTCAACCGTTTGACCCCGCGGGAAAAAAACTACCTACGTGCAATGGCTGAACTTGGCGCGGGGCCATATAGGACGGCTGATATTGCCGACAGGCTGGGGGTAAAAATGAACAGTGTCGGTCCATTCCGTTCCGCCTTGATCAAAAAAGGAATGATCTACAGTCCTTCACATGGCGATATGGCTTTCACCGTGCCACTTTTCAACGAATTCATGAAGCGTGCCATACCAGCGTTCCCGCCCCACTGATTGGGGGATATCAAGCAACAATGCCGTATGAAGAAAGAAGGAAACACCCCTAACTCCAACCAAAGGATAACCCATGGCCCAGGAAAACGCCGCTCAGGAGCAGCCGGAATTCCGGATGCTGAAAATGTATGTCAAGGATTTGTCGTTTGAAAATCCGCAGGCGCCGCAGGTCTTCACTCAGCCGCGTCAAGGCGAGTCGAAAATCGAATTGAACCTCGATCTGCGCAACCGCAAAATCGACGAGCATCATTACGAGGTGTCGCTGCACATCACCGCCAAACTGGTCGCCGAGGTGGCGTCGCCGCTGTTTGTCATCGAGGTCGAGCACGCCGCCCTCTATATGATGAAAAACATTCCCGCCGAACATTTCGAGGCGCTTCTCGCCGTCGATTGTCCGGCGCTGCTCTTTCCCTTCACGCGGCAGATCATCTGCCAGACCGCGCTCGACGGCGGTTTCCAGCCCTTTTTACTGGAACCGGTGAATTTCATGGCCCTGTATCAGAACGCCAAAGCGAGAAAACAAAACGCGCCCACTGTCAATTGAGACCACCGGGCTGATGCGTTGCACCGCACGCGAAACGTATCAGCCCTTGGCCAGTGAATCGCCTGTGACGATATTCACGGCCAAGGGCACGGCCAGCGGCACTGCCTCTTCCATCACCTGTTTGATTAGGGGTTGCGCCGCCGCAAGCCAGCGCTCCTCCATCTCGAAGACCAATTCGTCGTGAATCTGCAAGAGCAGACGGGCGTCGATGTGCCGCGCCGCCAGTTCCTGTTCGGCCTTAATCATCGCCACCTTGATGATCTCGGCGGTGGTGCCTTGGATTGGCGTGTTGATGGCCGTGCGCTCGGCGAATTCCCTGACCGATTTATTCTTTGAATTGATGTCAGGTAAGGTGCGGCGGCGCCCGAACAGCGTCGTGACGAAGCCGCCGCGGCGCGCCTGCTCGGCAATCTCGTGCATGAAGCGCTCGACGCCGGGATAGTGCTGAAAATAGCGGTCGATGAATTTCTGCGCCTCCTTGCGGCCAATATTCAATTGATTGGCCAGGCCAAAGCTCGACATGCCGTAGACAATGCCGAAGTTGATGGTCTTCGCCACCCGCCGCATGTCGCCGGTGACCATCAGCGGCGCCACGCCGAAAATTTCGACGGCGGTACGGCTGTGAATGTCGTCGCCCCGGACAAAAGCCTGGCATAAGGCATTATCACGGCTGTAATGGGCCAGCACCCTCAGGTCGATCTGCGAATAGTCGGCGGCGAGAAAAATCATGCCGGGTGCCGGCACGAAGGCGCGGCGGATGCGGTTGCCTTCCTCACCACGAATGGGAATGTTTTGCAGGTTGGGATTGCTGCTCGACAAGCGCCCGGTGGCTGTCACCGCTTGGTTGAAAGAGGTGTGGACACGCCCGGTGGCTGGATCGCGCAATTCGGCCAGTTTTTCGACATAGGTGGACAGGAGTTTCGCCACCGTGCGGTATTCAAGGATTTTGCCGGGCAGCGGATGGTAGGTGGCCAGCTTTTCCAGCACCGAAACATCGGTGGAATAGCCGGTTTTCGTCTTTTTGCCGTGCGGTAGTTGCAGCTCTTCGAACAGCACTTCCCCTAACTGCTTCGGCGACATGATATTCAGTTCACGCCCGGCCAGTTGATGGATTTCTTCCTGCAAACGCCGCATCTTGTCATGAAATTCGCCGGCCAAAGACCGCAAATGCGCCTCGTCCACGCCGATGCCGCGCCGTTCCATGGCCGCCAAAACCGGGATCAGCGGCATTTCCACCTCATCCATCAGCCGAGCGATGCCGCGCTCGGCCAGCTTCGGAGCATAGTCCCGATACAGCTTCCAGGCAGCGAAGACATCCTCGCAGGAGTAATCGCGGGCGGCATTCAGAGCGACATGGGCGAAAGCATCGGCACGCTCGTCGTCTTTCGTCACTTCGGCAAAGCTGGTCAGGCGGTAGCCTAAATCCGCCATCAGGTCATCGAGCTTCAGCGACCTTCCACCGACTTCCAGCAGATGAGCGGCGACCATGGTATCAAAGAGCGGCTGGGCCAGTGGCAAGCGCCAATGGGCGGCCAGAACCGTGTAATCGAATTTCAGATTGTGACCGATTTTCAACACGCCCGATGACAGCAATGGCGCCAGCGCCGCGCGCGCTTTATCCGCTGGCAACTGGTCAGGGAGTAGGGCGCCGCTTTCATCGCGATGGTCAAGCGGCAGATACCAGGCGCGGCTATCCTCGGCAGCGAAAGACAGCCCGACCAGCCGGGCCGACCGCGCCTCGAGTGAATCGGTCTCCGTGTCGATGGCGATAGCCTTTTCGCCTTGCAGCGCCGCCAGCATCGCCGCCAGTTCCGCCTCGTTTTGCACCAGGGCGAATTTCTTGGTATCCACTGGCTGGGTTGCTGGTTTGTTCTCGCTGAGCAGGCTGTGGAATTCCAGCTTGCTGAACAGCGCGGTCAGCCGCGCCCCGTCCTCATCGCGGCGGGTGTAGGCAGCCAGGTCATGCGGCACGTCGGCGTCACTTTTCAGGCGGATCAGTTCCCGCGACAGCAGGGCCTGTTCATGGTTTGCCGCCAGGCGCTCCTGATTTTTCGACGGCTTCATCGACACCACCGCCTGGTAGAGAGCGTCGAGCGATCCGTAATCGTTTATCAATTTCGCGGCGGTCTTCGGGCCGATGCCGGGCACACCGGGCACGTTGTCGCTGGTGTCGCCAATCAGGGCAAAGAGATCGAGGAGCTTTTCCGGCGGCACCTGGTACTTTGCCGCGACCGCTTCGGCGTCGTAGACGGTGTTTTTCATCGGCTCCCACACCGTCAGGCCATCGCCGACCAGTTGCAGCAGGTCTTTGTCACCGGAAACGATCACCACCTGATGCCCGGCCTCACCCAGAACGCGGGCGGCGGAAGCCAGCAGGTCGTCGGCCTCGACGCCTTCCTGGCGCAGGCAGAGGATGTTTTCTGCCGACACGTATTCATGGATGTCGGGGATTTGGCAGGCCAGGTCTTCCGGCATCGGCGGGCGGTTGGCTTTGTAATCGGCGTACATGTCATGGCGGAAGACCTGGCCGCGGCTGTCGAAGGCGACGGCGAGGAACTTCGGCTCCCGTTCCCGCAAGAGGCGGCGGACGATGCTAATGAAGCCGAAGACGGCCTGGGTCGGCATCCCGGCCTTGGTGGTGAGTGGCGCCACCGCGTAAAAGGCCCGGTAGATATAGGCGCTGCCGTCGATGAGGTAGACGGTTTCTTTCATATTTTCTATCACCTGCCTGTGGTTATCAATCATGCCCGTGATACTACGAACTTGAGACGGTGAACAATAACTGGAATGAACGGGAACGGGAACGGCAAATCAATCACCCTTTTCCCCTCTTGGCGGAAAGGCCGAAAGCGGGTACACAAACCAAGGTCAAAATTACTTGGCCAAGCTGGCTTTTCCGTTGAGAGGATCATATGAACGAGCAATCAACCTGGACGAAATCGGGCTGGAAGAATTTCACGGCCCTGCAACAACCCAACTGGCCGGACCGGGCGGCGCTGGACAAGGTGCTGGCCGAACTCTCTATCCTACCACCCTTGGTCTTTGCCGGGGAAATCCGCGATTTGAAACGGCAGTTGGCCAAAGCCGTCAGCGGCGAAGCCTTCATGCTGCAAGGCGGCGACTGCGCCGAAGACTTTTCCCGCATTACGGCGCCGAACATCCGCGAAAATCTGAAGGTGTTGTTGCAGATGGCAATTGTTTTGTCCTATGCCGGTCAAGTGCCGGTGATCAAGGTCGGGCGCATTGCCGGCCAGTTCGCCAAGCCGCGTTCCGCCGATATGGAAAAGATCGGCGACGCCGAACTGCCGTCCTACCGTGGCGATATGGTCAACGGCATCGACTTTACGCCGGAAGCCCGCGTCCCCGATCCGGCCAATATCATGAAGGGTTACAACATGGCCACCGCCACCATGAACCTGCTGCGGGCCTTTACGCGCGGCGGTTTCGGTTCGTTGCAGCGGGTGCAGGCCTGGAACCAGGAATTCGTCGCCGCCTCGCCGATGGGCCGCTCCTACGAGCGCATGGCCAAACGCATCGAGCAGGCCATCCAGTTTATGGGAACCATCGGTATCCCCACCGATACCCCAGCTATCAGAGAGACGACACTCTACACCTCGCACGAGGCACTTTTGTTAGGCTATGAAGAGGCGATGACCCGCATCGACTCGACCAGCGGCGGTTGGTACGACTGCTCGGCGCATATGCTGTGGATCGGCGAGCGGACGCGCCAAGTCGATGGCGCCCATGTCGAATTCCTGCGCGGCGTGCTCAACCCGCTCGGCGTCAAAATCGGCCCGAAACACGACCTCGATGACATCCGGCGGCTGATCGAGCGGCTGAACCCGGAAAACGAGCCAGGGCGCATCACGCTCATTACCCGCTTCGGCATGAAAAGTGTCGAAAAGCTGCTGCCGCCGCTCTTGCGGGCGATGAAGGCCGAGGGCCGCCATATCGTCTGGAGCTGCGATCCGATGCACGCCAACACCTACACCGCCGATACCGGCCACAAGACGCGGAATTTCAACGATATTTTGTCGGAGATCACCTGCTTCTTCGAGATTCACTGGTCGGAGGGCACTCATCCCGGCGGCCTGCATTTCGAGATGACCGGCGAAAACGTCACCGAATGCACCGGCGGCGCCCGTGGCATCGACGCCCAGCAACTGGCCAGCAACTACCTGACCTCCTGCGACCCGCGCCTGAACGCCGAGCAAAGCCTGGAAGTCGCCTTCCAGGTCGCCGATATGATTCGTAACAATTGATTGCCTTGCCATGACAAAGCCTCAGAGAGCAAAGGCGTTGACATCACTTATCAGCCGGTGATTATGGAAAAACACAATGTGCGGGTAGCCGATCTCGATCAGTTGATTGAGCGTTTTCTTGCGCTTGAAAGCGCCATGAATGCCAATATCCCGACTACTTTATGGATCAGCGATTTGCACGGCGAGGGCGACCGTTTCAAGTCGATTCTGCGCGGGCGTTTCGGCATGCTGTATCAAACCTGCCGCGAGGCGTTGCCCAATACCTTTAGCGCTGAAAAGATCCAGTATCTGGTGCGGATTATCCGCAAAAAAGAGTATACCGCCGATGAATTGAGTGGCATGGATATGCAGGATGTCATCTTCTGTCTCTGCGGTGTTTTGAAGTACAAACTGAGTGGTTTCGATCAGGTTGGGGAGTTGCTGCGCCCGGAATTCCACGACATCGTTGGCCGCCTATTGGCCGGGTTGCCGGTGCCCGATCCGATCTTCGAGGAGCCGGTCATCGCCCGGCGGCTCATCACCCATCTCGCCGATGCCATCCGCAAGGTGCTGCTCGACCGTATCCAGGTGTTGGGCGATGTTTTCGACCGTGGCCCACAACCGGATAAAATCATTCGCATTCTTTCTTCTCCAGCCTACCGCAACATGGTCGATTACGTCTGGGGCAATCACGACATTCTGTGGATGGGCGCGGCCAGTGGCAACCGTTCTCTCGTCGCCGAGGCCCTGCGCATTACCTGCCGCTACGATCATTTCCCGATGATGGAGCGACTGCACTTCGATACCAGCAAACTGGCCCGATTCGCCGCCGCCACTTATCCAGACGCAAAAATCACCGGCACCTTCAAGGCGAAAACGCCGTTGGGCCGGGCCATGGAAAAGGCCCTGGCCGTCATCCAGTTCAAGCTGGAAGAACGCACCATTTTGGAAAATCCTGAATATGAGATGCAGGGGCGACTGTGGCTGAACCGGTTGGCCGAGATGTTGAAGAGCGGCGATACCGCCGGCCTGAACGATACCTTCTTCCCGACCATTAACCTCGATGACCCGATGCTGCTCAGTGAGGAGGAGCAGGAAATCATCGACGACCTGACCCGACAATTTGTTACTAATCATCATTTGCAGCGCCTCCTCGCCTTTCTTTTCACCGAAGGCCGCGCTTACCATGTCCACAACGACACGCTGAACATCCACGCCCTGGTGCCTTCGACTGCCGACGGCGAGTTCGATGAATTCATGGGCCGTTCCGGCAAGAAGCTCCTCGATTTTATTGAAGGTTCGATTCGCCGCGTCGGTGTCAACTACCTGGCTGGGCGCGAACAGCGGCAGCGCGACCAGGATCTGTTCTTCTATCTGTGGTGCGGCCCGAAGTCGCCCTTTTTCGGCAAGCAGGCGATGAAGACTTGCGAGCGTTACTTTTTCACCGACAAAGCGAGTCACGAAGAACCGTCGCTGTACTGGCGGGAGAATATCGCTAGCGCCGCCTTCAAACAAAAGATGCTCAAGGAATTCGGGGTGCGGCGCGTCGTCTACGGCCACACGCCGGTCAATTACAAAAAAGGCTTGAAAATGGCCAGCGACGACGGCGTCGCCATCAATATCGACGGTGGTTTTGCACGAGCCTACTACAACCGTGGCCACGCCCTGGTGCACACGCCGCGCCAGTTGTATGGCATCATCCTACCGACGCCCGACGAAATCAAGGAGGCGGCGCGGCGGCTGGAATCGGCGCCGCTCGACATCGAGCTGATCGAAGAATTCCGCCAGCCGATGCGGGTCAAAGATACCCAGGCCGGCCAGGCGCTGAAAAAAGAGAGGGACGCGCTGCGTCAAGAGATTAGGGCGCTGGGGCAAGCGGGCGCGGAAAAAGATGGCAGCAGCGGCAACTGAGGAGGCGAGGCGGACAATGGAAAAGAACTACGGCATGGAAATCGTCCGAGCCACCGAGATCACGGCCCTGACAGCGGCGCGGCTGCAAGGCTTGGGGCGGCACGAGGATATTCTCAACGACAGTCGCCAGGCACTCGGTAAAACCCTGGCTCGCCTGACTATCGAAGGGCGTCTCGTCAACGACCGCTTCAAAAATCGCCCGGACGCCTTTCAATTGCCGGAGACGATCGGCGCCGGCGGCCCGAAAAGCGACATCATGGCCATCGCGCTTGAAGCCTATCATTCCGCCGCCGATGGCCGTGGCGGCGCCTCGTCCTGTGTCGCCATCGCCACAGAGGGCGCAATCCAGAGTGTACCCAATCTCAGCATGTACAAACTGGTGGTTGGCCCGAAAATCGGCCCGGTCATCGACATCAATCAGCCGCCGGTGGTCAATGTCAAGCGCTGCGCCCGGGCGCTGCGCAAGTATACGGAAAATGTCACCGTCTGTATCCTCAACAAGGCCCGGCATCAGCAACTGATCCGTGAAGTACGCAGTTGCGGCGCCCGCATCCGCCTGATCGACGAGGGTGAGGTTTCCGGCTGCCTGGCCGCCATCAGCGGCGAAAAGGCCGATATTTACATGGGCTATGGCTACGCCCCGGAGGGAGTGATGGTGGCGGCGGCCATTTCGTGTTTGGGCGGTTATTTCGAAGGCAAGATTTTCTACGAGAACGACCGCGACAAGGCCGACGCCAGCGAGCACGGCATCGGCGATTTCGACAAAATCTACCGCGTGCAAGACCTGATCCGCTCGAAAGAAGTGGCGATAGCGGCCACTGGCGTCAGCGACGGCGAATTTTTGCAAGGTGTGCGTTTCACCGCCAACGGCGCCATCACCTCGTCATTCGTCGCCCGTGGCGAAACCCGCACCTACCGTAAACTTGAAACCCGGCACTTCTTTGATTTCAAGCCGGTGTTTTGATTTTAGGATATTCTAAAGTGTAGTTTGAAATATCCTAATGCAAGAGAGATTGATATTTTCGTCGAAGCGAACAACTTCGTCCATCCGCTCGAAATCAAGAAATCGGCGAACCCGAACCGCAGAGATATAAAGAAGTTTTCCGTACTCACGAAAACCACGGTGCAAACCGGGACGGGTGGAATCATCTGTATGTGTGAGGAAGCAATGCCGATCGACCAGATGAACTGTTTCATCCCCTGTAACCTGATATGATTGATAGAGAGAAGATGCCGTGAGCTACCAACCGCCATTCACCGTATCTGCCGAAGCGATTTCGATGATTGCGGAAATCTCCGCGTTAATCGAACGCTATGCCATTTTTATGGAACAAGCGGATGCTTTGCGGTTGCGCCGGGTGAACAAGGTCAAGACCATCCATTCCTCGCTGGCCATAGAAGGGAACACACTTACGGAGCAACAGGTAACTGATATTCTCGATGGGAAACGGGTCGTGGCGCCACTGCGAGAAATTCAGGAGGTCAAAAACGCCATAGCGACATACGACCTGTTCCCGAAGTTGAATCCGTTTTCTGTCAGTGATCTGCTGAAGGCGCACGGGACAATGATGTCCGCGTTGATGGAGCGACTTGGGCAATTCCGAATGGGTGGTGTGGGTGTCTTTGCCGAGACGGCTGTTGTCCACATAGCACCGCCGGCGCATCGCGTGCCGCTGTTGATGGCAGATTTGTTCGACCGGCTGCAAAACGCCAAAGACCATTTGCTGATTCGTAGTTGCGTGTTCCACTATGAATTTGAATTCATTCATCCTTTTGCCGATGGCAACGGACGCATGGGACGTTTGTGGCAGTCGCTGATCCTCGGCAAGCTGCACACGGTTTTCCAGCATCTGCCAGTCGAATCCATGGTGCACGACCAGCAGCGGGAATACTACCAAGCCATCGGCGACAGCACGGCAAATGGCAACAGCGGCGCTTTCATCGACTTCATGCTGGGTGCAATTCTTCGCACCCTGAAAGCCCATAAAGAGGAGCGCCACCCCGCTATTGGCGGAGTAAACGGCGCAGTAAATGGCGGAGTAATGGCGGTGTTGGTATATATTGAGGCCAATCCCGGCTGCCGGGCGAACGAAATCGCGGATGCTTTAAACATGCCTTTGCGCACGGTTCAGCGCCACCTTGGACGCTTGAAAGGCGAAGGAAGAATCGAATTCATCGGCGCACCGAAGAATGGTGGCTACCGGGTCAGGCAATAGATGTCAGTATTTTTGAATAAATATTTGCGTTAAGCAGGTTGGCGCCATGACCAATGACTGGTACGAAATAATGGAGTTGTCGCCGGGCGCATCCGCCGAGGAAATTGTCCTGGGCAAACCGCCGCGCGATCTGTCCGGGGCCTTTGCCGCTTTGGCCCGGCTGCCGGACGATTTTCTGGCTGACCGTAACGATGGGAAAATGTCGGTGGCCCTACCATGTCGGTGGCCCTACCTTGCCATAATGCACCTATTAGGTTATAATATTAACCGATAAGGTTTTATTTTTAGTTTTTAGTAAAATATAACCAAGAGCTAATGGTTTAATAGTAATTGGAGGTTCTGTTATGGCTCAAACAACGTTCAGTGTTCGGATGGATTCCGAAGTGAAAAAAGCATTAGATGATTTTTGCGCCCAAGTAGGCATGAACTCGACGGTTGCGTTTAATATGTTCGCCCGTGCCGTTCTGCGCGAAAAGCGCCTGCCTTTTGAAGTGACAACAGCATCAGATCCGTTTTTCAGCGAAAGTAACCTCGCTCACCTTCGCCGTGGTGTCGCCGCGCTCAACAGCGGGAAAGGGGTAGAACACGACATCGTTGAGCCGGTCAAATGAAAATCATCTGGTTTGAGGAAGCTTGGGAAGATTATATGTATTGGCAAATTTGCGGAATCTTCGCGTTAACAGGTTTGCGCCATGACCAATGACTGGTATGAAATAATGGAGTTGTCGCCGAGCGCATCCCCGGCGGACATCAAGAAGCAATACCACTTTCTTTGCAAGGTATGGCATCCTGACAGATTCTCTAGCGACTTGGATAAAGCGCG
>Ga0209629_10001324_pt1 | contig 15464 bp, 13 predicted proteins | sample TergutCu122P5_FD_187286 | JGI IMG/M metagenome (GOLD analysis project Ga0209629, IMG submission 187286) | Cubitermes ugandensis P5 segment gut microbial communities from Kakamega Forest, Kenya - Cu122 P5 (SPAdes) (version 2) | ecosystem: Host-associated > Arthropoda: Insects > Digestive system...
CATGTAGTTCGAATGTCGATCATACTTGACAGCGCGTTCCGCTGTTCCAGGTCGAATGTGGAGTCACACTCGACAGCGCTTTCTACCTTTCCAGGTCGAAAGGCGAGTCACTCCACAGAGCTTTCTGTTCCAAGTCGAATGTCGAGTCATACTCGACAGCGCTTTCAGCTGTTCCAGTGCGAAAGTAGAATCACACTCATCAGCGCTTAACGCCCTTCGAGGTTGAATGTCGGGACACATAAGATAGCGCTGTCGATTGTGAATCGACACTCGACCTGGAAGGGCGGAAAGCCCTGTCGACTGTGACCCGACTTTTGACCTGGAACAGCAGTAGCATTGTCGAGTGTGACTCGACATTCGACCTGGAACAGCAGAATGCGCTGTCGAGTGGGAATTGACATTCCACCAGGAACAGCAAAAAGCGCTGTCGACAGTGACTCGACATTCTACCTGGAACGATAATAGCCTTGGAATATGACTCCAATTTTGTCTTGGAATAACGGAAAGCGCTGTCGAGTATGACTCGACGTTCGACCATAAGGTCGGAAACCCAGTCGTGTGACTCGACATTCGACCTGGAAGGGCGGAAAGCGCTATCGAGGGCGACTCGACATTCGACCTGGTACAACAGTAGGCGCTGTCGAGTGTGACTCGACATTCGACGTCGAACAGCAGAATGCGCTATTGAGTGTCACTTGACATTCGACCTGGAAAAGCAAAAAGCGCTGTTGACTGTGACTCGACATTCGCCCTGGAATAGCGTTAAGCACTGTCGATTATGACTCAATTCGACTTCGAACGGAAAACGATTTCGAGTATGACTCGACATTCCACCTGGAAGGTCGGAAAACCAGTCGAGTGTGACTCGACATTCGAACTGAAAGGGAGGAAAGCTCTGTCGAGTTTAACTCCACATTCGACCTAATACAGCAGAGAGCGCTGCCGAGTGTGACTCGACATTCGAGTTGGAACAGCGGAAAATGCTGCCGAGTGCGACACGAAATTAGACCTGGAACAGCGAAAAGCGATGTCGAGTATGACTAACATTCGTCCTGGAAGTGCGATACACTCTGTTTAGTGTGACTCGACATTCAACCTGGAAGGACAGAAAACGCTGTCCAATGTGACTCGACATTCTACATGGAAGGTCGGAAAGCGCTGTCGAATATGATTCGACATTCGACCTGGAAGGTCGGAAGACGCTGTCGAATGTGGCTCGACATTTGGCCTCGAAGGGCGGATAGCCTGTCGAGTGTGACTCGACTTTTGACCTAGAACAGCAGAAAGTGCTGTCGAGTGACTCGACATTCAACAGCAGAATGCGCTGTCGAGTGCGACTCGACATTCGACCTGGAACAAAAAGCGCTGCCGTCTGTGACTCGACATTCGAATTGGAACGGCGGAAAGCGCTGTCGAGTATGACTCGATATTCGAACTGTAAGGTCGGAAAACGCTGTCGAGTGTGACTCGACATTCGACCTGGAAGGGCCGAAAGCGCTTTCGAGTGTGACTCGACATCCGACCTTGAACAGCAGAAAGCGCTGTCGAGTGAATCTCGACATTCGACATGCAACAACGGAAAACACTGTCGAGTGTGACTCGAAATTCGACCTGCAACAGCGGAAAGCCCTGAGTACGATATGACATTTGATCTGGAACAACGGAGAGGCTTTTGAGTATGACTCGACATTCGACCTGGAAGGGCGGAAAGCGCTGTCGAGTGTGACTCGACATTCGATCTGGAACAGCGGAAACTGATGTCAAGTGTGACCCTACATTCGACCTGGAACGTCGGAAAGAGGTGTCGAATGGAACTCGACATTCGACTTGGAAGGGCGGAAAGCGCCGACATTCGACATGGAACAGCGGAAAGCGCTGTCGAGTATGACTCGACGTTCGGCCTGGAAGGTCGGCAACCGCTGTCGAATGTGACTCGACATTCCAACTGGAAGGGCGGAAAGCTGTCGATTGTGACTCCACATTCGTCCTGGAAGAGCAGAAAACGCTGTCGAGTATGACTCGACATTCGACCTGGAACAGCGAAAAACGCTGTCGAGTATTACTAAACATTCAACCAGGAACAGCGGAATGTGCTGTCAAGTATGAATCGACATTCGACCTGGTAGGTCGGAATGCCGTTTAGAATGTGTACCGACATTCGTCCTCTAAGGGCGTTAAGCGCTGTCGAGTGTGACTCGACATTCGCCCTGGAACAGCGGAAAGCGCTGTCGAGTGCAACTCGACATTCGACCTGGGAGGTCAGAAAGCCCTGTCGAATGTGACTCGACATTCGACACGGAAGGGAGAAAAGCTCTGTCGAGTGACTCGACATTCGCCCTGGAACAGCAGAAAGCGCTGTCGAGTTTGACTCGACATTCGACCTTGAACAGCGGAATGCGCTGTCGAGTATGACTCGAAATTCGACGTTGGAACAGCGGAAAGCGCTGTTGAGTATGATTCGACATTCGAACTGGAAGGTCGGAAAGCGCTGACGAATTGTACACTACATCTGACCTGGAAGGGAATTAAGCGCTGTCGACTGACTCGACATTCGCACTGGAACAGCATAAAGCGCTGTTGAGTGTGACTCGACATTTGACCTGAAACAGCAGAAAGCTCTGTGGAGTATGACTCGACTTTTGACTTGGAAAGGCAGAAAGCGCTGTCGAGTGTGACTCGACATTCGAACTGGAACAGCGGAAAGAGCTGTCAAGTATGATCGACATTGGAATTGGAAGTTCGTAAAGGACTGTCGATTGTGACTCGACGCGACCTGGAAGGGCAGAAAGCGCTGTCAAGTGTGACTGAAAATTTGACCTCGAGCAGCAGTAGCGCTGTCGTGTGACTCGACATTCGACCAGGAACAGCAAAATGCGCTGTCGAGTGTGACTTGACATTCGACCTGGAACAGCAAAAAGCGCTGTCGACTGTGACTCGACATTCGACCTGGAACAGCGATAAGCGCTCTTGATTATGACTATAAATTCGACTTGGAACAACAGAAAGAGCTGTCCAGTATGACCCTACATTCGACCGGGGTCGGACAGCCAATCGAGTGTGACTCGACATTCGACCTGGAAGAGCGGAAAGCGCAGTCGAGTGTGACTCGACATTCGACCTGGTTCAGCAGAAAGCGCTGTCGAGTGACTCGACATTCGACCTAGAACAGGGGAAAATGCTGCCGAGTGACACGAAATTCGACCTGGAACAGCAGAGCGATGTCGAGTATGACTCGACATTCGTCCTGGAATAGCGGATCACACTGTTGAGTGTGACTCGACATTCAACCTGGAAGGGCGGAAAGATCTGTCGAATGTGACTTGACATTCGTTATGGAAAGCCGTAAAGCGCTGTCGAATTTGATTCGACATTCGACCTGGAAGATCGGAAGGCGCTGTCGAATGTGGCTCGACATTCGACCTCGAAGGGCGGAAAACGTTGTCGAGTGTGATTCGACGTTCGAACTAGAACAGCATAATGCGTTGTAGAGTGTGACTCGACGTTCGACTTGGAACAGCAGAATGCGCTGTCGAGAGTGATTCAGCAAAAAGCGCTGTCGGTGACTCGACATTCGAACTGGAAGGGCGGAAAGCGCTGTCGAATTACTCGATATTCGAACTGGGAAGTCGGAAAATGCTGTCGAGCGTGAACCGACATTCGACCTAGAAGGACCGAAAGCGCTTTCGAGTGTGACTCGACATCCGACATTGAACAGCAGAAAGCGTGGTCGAGTGTGACTCGACAATCGATCTGTAAAAACGGAAAACGCTGTCAAGTGTGACACGAAATTCGACCTGAAACAGCGGAAAGCGCTGTGAGTATGACTCGTGATTCGACCTAGAACAGCGGAAAACGCTCTCGAGTATGACTCGAATTTCGACCAGGAAAGGCGGAAAGAGCTGTCGAGAGTGACTCGACATTCGATATGGTAGGACAGAAAAAGCTGTCGAGAGTGACACGACATTCGACCCGGAACAGTGGAAAGCGCTGTCGATTATGAATCGACATTCGACATGGAACAGCGGAAAACGCTGTCAAGTATGACTGGATATTCGACTTGGAAGTTAGGAAAGCGCTGCCGAGTGTGACTCGACATTAAACCTGGAAGGGCGGAAAGCGCTTTCATGTGAATCGACATCCGACCTGGAAGAGCACAAAGCGCTGTCGAGTGTGACTCGACATTCTACCTGCAAAATCGGAATAAACTGTCGAGTGACTCGAAATTGGAACTCGAACAGCGGAATGCGCTGTCGAGTATGACTCGACATTCAATCTGGAACAGCTGAAAGCGCTGTCGAGTATGACTCGACTTGCGGCCTGGAAGGTCGGAAAGCGCTGTCGAGTGTGACTCGACATTCGACATGGAACAGCGGAAAGCGCTGTCGAGTGCGACTGGACATTCGACCTCGAAGATCGGCTGTCGCTGTCTGTGACTCGACATTCGACCTGGAAGGGCGGAAAGCTCTCCAGAGTATAAATCGACATTCGCCTAGGAACATCAGAAAGTACCGTCGAGTGCGACTCGACATTCGATATGGAACAGCGGAATGCGCTGTAAAGTATGACTCGACATTCGAACTGGAACAGCGGAAAGCGCTGTTGAGTATGTATCAACATTCGGACTAGGATATCGGAAAGCGATGCCGAATGTGACCCGACAATCGACATGGAAGGGCGTTAAGCGCTGTCGAGTTTGACTCGACTTTCACACTGGAACAGCAAAATGCGCTGTCGAATGTGACGCAACATTCGACCTGGAACAGCAGAAAACGCTGTGGAATGTGACTCGACTTTCGACCTGGAAAGCAGAAAGCGATGTCGAGTGGAACTCGACATTCGACCTGGAACAGCGGAAAGCGCTGTCGAGTATGTTTTGACATTCGATTTTGAAGGTCCGGAAAGGGCTGTCGATTGTGACTCGACATTCAACTTGGAAAGGCGGAAAACGCTGTCTAGTGTCACTCGACATCCGACCTGGAACAGCTGAAGCGCTGAGGAGTGTGACTCGACATTCGACCTGGATCAGCAGAATGCGCTGTCGAGTGTGACTTGACATACGACCTGGAACAGCAAAAAGCGCTGTCGACTGCGACTCGACATTCGACCTGGAACAGCGATAAGCGCTGTCGATTATGACTTGAAATTCGACTTGGAACAGAAACCGCTGTCGAGTTTGACTAGACATTCGACCTGGAAAGTCGGAAAGCCTGTCGAGTGTGACTCGACATTCGACCTGGAAGGGCGGAAAGCGCTGTCGAGTGACTCGAAATTCGACCTGGAGCAGCGGAAAATGCTGCCGAGTGTGACACGAATTTCGACCTGGAACAGCGGAAAGCGATGTCGAGTATGACTAGATATTCGAACTGGAACAGCGGAACACGCTGTTCAGTGTGACTCGACATTCAAACTGGAAGGGCGGTAAGCGCTGTCGAATGTGCCTCGACATTCGACATGGAAGGCCGGATAGCGTTGTCGAATGACTCGACATTCGACCTGGAAGATTGGAAGGCGCTGTACAATGTGGCTCGACATTCGACCTCGAAGGGCGGAAAGCACCGTCGAAGGTGACTCGACATTCGACCTGGAAGAGCATAATGCGCTGTCGAGTGTGACTCGACATTCGACCCGGAACAACAAAAAAGGATGTCTGTGACTCGACATTCGAAAGCGCTGTCGAGTATACTCGATATTCAAACTGGAAGGTCGACATTCAATTTGGAACAGCTGAAAGCGCTGTCGAGTATGACTCGACTTGCGGCCTGGAAGGTCGGAAAGCGCTGTCGAGTGTGACTCGACATTCGACATGGAACAGCGGAAAGCGCTGTCGAGTGCGACTGGACATTCGACCTGGAAGATCGGCTGGCGCTGTCGAATGTGACTCGACATTCGACCTGGAAGGGCGGAAAGCTCTGCAATGTGTAACTCGACATTCGCCCTGGAACATCAGAAAGCACCGTCGAGTGTGACTCGACATTCCATATGGAACAGCCGAAAGCGCTGACGAGTGCGTCTCGACATTCGATCTGGAAGGTCACAAAGCGCAGTCGAATGTGACTCGACATTAGACCTAGAAGGGCGGAAAGCTCTGTCGAGTGTGACTCGACATTCGCCCTTGAACAGCTGAAAGCGCTGTCGAGTGTGACTCGACATTCGACCTGGAACTGGATAAAGCGCTGCTGAGTGTGACTCGACATTCGTCTTGGAACAGCGGAATGCGCTGTAGAGTATGATTCGACATTCGAATTGGAACAGCGGAAAGCGCTGTCGAGTATGATTCAACATTCGAACTGGAATGTCGGAAAGCGCTGTCGAATGTGACTCGACATTCGACCTGAAAGGGCGTTAAGCGCTGTCGAGTGTGACTCGACATTCGTATTGGAACAGCATATAGCGCTGTCGAGTGTGACTCAACATTCGACCTGGAACAGTAAAAACTCTGTGGAGTGTGATTCGACATTCGTACTGAAAGGTCGGAAAGCGATGTCGATTATGATTCGACATTCGACCTGGAAGGGCGGCAAGCGCTGTCGACAGTGACTCGACATTCGACCTGGAACAGCAGAAGCGCTGTCGAGTGTGACTCGACCTTCGACCTCGAACAGCAGAATGCGCTGTCGAGTGTGACTTGACAATCTACCTGAAACAGCACAAAACGCACTCGACTGCGACTCGACATTCGACCTGGAACAACGATAAGCGCTCTCGATTATGATTCGAAATTCGACTTGGAACGAAAAGCGCTGTCGAGTTTGACTCGACATTCGACCTGGAAGGTCGGAATGCCTATCGAATGTGACTCAACATTCGACCTGGAATGGCGAAAAGCGCTGTCGAGTGACTCGACATTCGACCTGAAACAGAACGCGCTGTCGAGTGACTCGACATTCGACTTGGAACAGCGGAAAATGCTGCCGAGTGTGGCACGAATTTCGACTTGGAATAACAGAAAGCGAAGTCAAGTATAACTTGACATTCGTCCTGGATCAGCGGAACACGCTGTTGAGTGTTACTCGACATTCGTGCTGGAAGGTCGGAAGGCGCTGTCGAATGTAGCTCGACATTCGACCTTGAAGGGCGGAAAGCACTGTCGAGGGTGACTCGACATTCCACATGGAACATAATGCGTTGTCGAGTGGGACTCGACATTCGTCCTGGAAGAAGCAAAAAGACCTGTCGTTTAACTCGACAATCGACCTGGAAGGACGGAAAGCGCTGTGGAGTATGACTCGATATTCGAACTGGAAGGACGAAAAATACTGTCGAGTGTGACTCGACATTCGACCTGAAAGGGCCGATAGCGCTTTAGGGTGACTCGACATCCAATCTTGAACAGCAGAAACCGATGTCGAGTGTCACGACATTCGAACAGCAACAGCGGAAAACGCTGTCGAGTGTGACTCGAAATTAGACCTGGAACAGCAGAAAGCGCTACATTCGATGTGAAACAGAAGAAAGGCTGTCGAGTTTTACTCGACATTCGACCTGGAATGGCGGAACGCGCTGTCGACTTTGACTCGACATTCGACCTGGAACGGAAACTGCTATCGAGTGTGACTCGACATTCGACCTGCAGGGTCGGAAAGAGCTGTCGAATGTGATTCGACATTCGACTTGGATGGGCGGAAAGCGCTGTTGAGTGTGACTCGACATTCGACCTGGAACAGCGGAAAGCGCTTTCCAGAATGACTCGACCTTCGACCTGGAAGGTCGGAAACCGCTGTCCAATGTGACGACATTCGACATAGAAGAGCGCAAAGCTCTGTCGATTATGACTCGACATTCGTCCTGGAACAGAAAGCTCTGTCGAGTGTGATTCGACATTTGACCTGGAACAGTGGAAAGCGCTGTCGAGAATTACTCAACATTCGACCATGAATAACGGAAAGCGCTGTCGGGTTAGATTCGACATTCGACCTGGTAGATCGGAATGCGGTTTCGAATATATCCCGACATACGGCCTCGAAGGGCGTTAAGCGCTGTCGAGTGTGACTCGACATACGACCTGGAACAGCTGAAAGCGCTGTCGAGTGCGACTCGACATTCGACCTGGAAGGTCGGAAAACGCTGTCGAATGTGACTCGACATTCGACCAGGAATGGCGCAAAGCTCTGTCGAGTGTGACTCGACATTCGCCCTGGAACGGCAGAAAGCGCTGTCGAGTGTCATTCGACATTCGACCTCCAACAACGGAATGAGTTGTCGAGTATGACTCGAAATACGACCTTGGAACAGCGGAAGGCGCTGTCGAGTATGATTGAACATTCGAACTGGAAGGTCGGAAAGCGCTGACGAATTTTACTCGACATTCGACCTGGAAGGGCGTTTAGCGCTGTCGAGTGTGACTCGACATTCGCAATCGAACAGCATAAAGCGCAGTTCAGTGTGACTAGACATTCGACCTGGAACAGCAGAAAGCTCTGTGGAGTGTAACTCGACTTTCGACCTGGAAAGGCAGAAAGCGCCATCGAGTGTGACTCGACATTCCAACTGGAACAGCGGAAAGCGCTGTCATGTATGATCGAAATTCGAACTGGAATTTCGAAAAGCGCTGTCGACTGTGACTCGGCACTCGAACTGGAAGGGCAGAAAGCGGTATCGAGTGACTCGAAACCCGACCTTGAACAGCTGTAGCGCTGTCGAGTGACCCGACAATCGACCTGGAACAGCAGAATGCGCTGCCGAGAATAACTTGATACTTGACCTGGAATAGCAAAAAGCGCTGTCTACTGTGACTCGACATTTGACCTGCAACAACGATAAGCGCTCTCGATTATGACTCTAAATTCGACTTGGAACTGAAAGCGCTGTCGAGTATGACTCGACATTAGACCTGGAAGGTCGGAAAGCCAGTAGAGTGACTTTACATTCGACCTGGAAAGGCGGAAAGCGCTCTCGAGTATGACTCGACATTCAACCTGGTTCATCAGAAAGCGCTGTCGAGTGTGACTCGACATTCGTCCTGGAATTGCGGAACACGGTGTTGAGTGTGACACCACATTCAACCTGGAAGGGCGGGAAAACTATCGAATGTGACTTGACATTCGTCATGGAATGTCGTAAAGCGCTGTCGAATTTGATTCGATACTCGACCTGGAAGGTCGGAAGGAGCTGTCGAATGTGGCTCGACATTCGACCTCGAAGGGCGGAAAGCGCTGTCGAGTGTGACTCGACAATCGACCTGGAATAGCAGAAAGCGCTGTCGAGTGTGACTCGACATTCGACCTACAACAGCAAAAAGCGCTGTCTGTGACTCGACATTCGAACTGGAGGGGCGGAAAGCGCTGTCGAGTATGACTCGATATTCAAAATGGAAAGTCGGAAAACGCTGTCGAGTGTGACTCGACATTCGTACTGTAAGGGCCGAAACGCTTTCGAGTGACTCGAAATCCGACACTGAACAGCAGAAAGCGCTGTCGAGTGACTTGACATTCGACCTGCAACATCGGAAAACGCTGTCGAGTGTGACTCGAAATTCGACCTGGAACTGCGCTGTATGACTCGTGATTCGACATAGAACAGCGAAAAACGCTGTCGAGTATGACTCGAAATTCGACCAGAAAGGGCGGAAAGAGCTGTCGAGAGTGATTCGACATTCGAACTGGTAGGGCGGAAAAATCTGTGGAAAGTGAAACATTCGACCCGGAAAATCGGAAAGCGCTGTCGAGTATGAATCGACTTTCGACATGGAACAGCGGAAAGCGCTGTCCAGTATGACTGGATATTCGACTTGAAATTTCGGAAAACGCTGTCGAGTGTGAATCGACATTAGACCTGGAAGGTCGGAACGCGCTTTTGTGTGTGACCCGACAACCGACCTGGAAGAGCTCAAAGCGCTGTCGAGTGCGACTCGACATTCAACCTGCAACAGCGGAATAAACTGTCGAGTGTGACTCGAAATTCGACCTCGAACAGCGAAAAGCGCTGTCGAGTATGACTTGACATTCAATCTGGAACAGCGGAAAGCGATGTCGAGTATGACTCGACTTTCGGCCTGGAAGGGCGGAAAGCGCTGTCGAGTGACTCGACGTTCGACCTGGAACAGCGAAAAGCGCTGTCGAGTGCGACTCGACATACGACCTGGAAGGGCGGAACGCTGTCTAGTGTGACTCCACATTCGCCCTGGAACATCAGAAAGCGCTGTTGAGTATGACTCGACAGTCGACTTGGAACAGCAGAAAGCGCTGTCGAGTGTGACTCGACATTCGACCTGGAACAGCGGAATGCGATGAAAAGTATGACTCGACATTCGAACTGGAACAACGGAAAGCGCTGTCGAGTATGTATCAAAATTCGGACTGGGATATCGGAAAGCGATGCCGAATGTGACCCGACAAACGACATGGAAGGGCGTTAAGCGCTTTCGAGTTTGACTCGACTTTCACACTGGAACAAAATGCGCTGTCGAATGTGACGCAACATTCGACCTGGAACAGCAGAAAACGCTGTGAAGTGTGACTCGACTTTCGACATGAAAAGCAGAAAGCGATGTCGAGTGGAACTCGACATTCGACCTGGAACAGCGGAAAGCGCTGTCGAGTATGTTCTGACATTCGATCTTGAAGGTCCGGAAAGCGCTGTCGATTGTGACTCGACATTCAACTTGGAAAGGCGGAAAGCGCTGTCTAGTGTCACTCGACATCCGACCTCGAACAGCAGAAGCGCTGAGGAATGTGACTCGACATTCGACATGGATAAGCAGAATGCGCTGTGGAGTGTGACTTGACATTCGACCTGGAACAGCAAAAAGCGCTGTCGACTGCGACTCGACATTCGACCTGGAACAGCGATAAGCGCTGTCGATTATGACATGAAATTCGACTTGGAACAACAGAAAGCGCTGTCGAGTTTGACTAGACATTCGACCTGGAAAGTCGGAAATCCTGTCGAGTGATTCGACATTCGACCTGGAAGGGCGGAAAGCGCTGTCGAGTGACTCGACATTCGACCTGGAACAGCGGAAAAAGCTGCCGAGTGTGACACGACTTTCGACCTGGAACAGCGGAAAGCTCTGTCGAGTATGACTAGATATTCATACTGGAACAAAACACGCTGTTCAGTGTGACTCGACATTCAAACTGGAATGGCGGTAAGCGCTGTCGAATGTGCCTCGACATTGAACATGGAAGGCCGGATAGCGTTGTCGAATGACTCGACATTCGACCTGGAAGGTTGGAAGGCGCTGCACAATGTGGCTCGACATTCGACCTCGAAGGGCGGAAAGCACCGTCGAGGGTGACTCGACATTCGACCTCGAACAGCATAATGCGCTTTCGAGTGACTCGACATTTGACCTGAAACAGCAAAAAAAAGGATGTCTGTGACTCGACATTCGACCTGGAAGGTCGGAAAGCGCTGTCGAGTATAACTCGATATTCAAATTGAAGGTCGGAAAACGCTGTCGAGTGACTTGACATTCGACCTGGAAGGGCCGAAAGCGCTTTCGAGTGTGACCCGACATCCGACCTTGAACGGCTGAAAGCGCTGTCGAGTGTGACTCGACATTCGACCTGCAACAGCGGAAAACGCTGTCGAGTATGACTCGATATTCGTCCTGGAACAGCGGAAGATGTTTATTGTGACTCGACATTCAACCAGGAGGGGCGGAAAGCGCTGTCGAATGTGGCTCGACATTCGACATGGAAGGCCGGAAAGTGCTGTCGAATGTGGCTCGAAAATGGACCTCGAAGGGCGCAAAGCGTTGTCGAGTGTGACTCGACATTAGTCCTGCAACAGAAAGCGCTGTCGAGTGTGACTCGACATTCGACCTGGAACAACAAAATGCGCTGTAGAGTACGACTCGACATTCGAACTGGAACAAAAAAAGCGCTGTCGTCTGTGACTTGACATTCGACCTGGAAGTGCGTAAAGCGCTGTCGAATATGACTCCATATTCGAACCGGAGGATCGGAAGACGCTGTCGTGTGTGACTCGACATTCCACCTGGAAGGGCCGAAAGTGCTTTCTATTGTGACTCGACATCTGACCTTGAACAGCAAAACCAGCTGTCGAGTGTGACTCGACATTCGACATGCAACGCAAAATGCTGTCGAGTGACTCGAAATACGACCTGGAACAGCGACATTCCATCTGGAACAGCGGAAAGGCTGTCGAGTATGACTCGACATTCGACCTGGAAGGGCGGAAAGCGCTGTCGAGTGACTCGACATTCGATCTGGAACAGCGGAAACTGCTGTCGAGTGTGAATCGACATTCGATCTGGAATGTCGGAAAGAGCTGTCGGATGTGACTCGAGATTCGACCTGGAAGGGCGGAAAGCGCTGTCGAGTGTGTCTCGACTATCGACCCGGAACAGCGAAAAGCGCTGTCGAGTATGACTCGACATTCGACCAGGAAGGTCGGAAACCGCTGACGATTGTGACTCGACATTCGACCTGGAAGGGCATAAAGCTCTGTCGAATGTGAGTCGATATTCGTCCTGGAACTGCAGAAAGCGCTGTCGAGTATGACTCGACATTCGACCTGGAACAGCGGAAAGCGCTGTCCAGTATTACTAGACATTCGAACTGGAACAGAGGAAAGCGCTGTCGAGTATGATTCGACATTCGACCTGGTAGGTCGGAAAGCGGTATCATGTGTCCCGACATTCAACCTTGAAAGGCGTTAAGCGCTGATGTGTGTGACTCGACTTTCGCACTGAGCACCGGAAAGCGCTGTCGAGTGCGACTCGACATTCGACCTGGAAGGTCGGAAAGCGCTGTCGCATATGACTCGACATTCGACCTGAAAGGGCGGAATGCTCTGTCGAGTATGACTCGATATTCGCCCTGGAACACAAGCGCTGTCGAGTGTGACTCGACGTTCGACCTGGAACAGCGGAAAGCGATGTCGAGTGTTCCTCGACATTCGACCTGGAACAGCGGAATGTGCTGTCGAGTTCGACTCGACATTCGACCTTGGATGAACGGAAAGCGCTGTAGAGTATGAACCGACATTCGAACTGGAAGGGCGTTAAGCGCTGTTGAGTGACTAGACATTCGCACTGGAACAACATAAAGCGCTGTCGAGTGTGGCTCGACATTCAACTTGGAACAAAACTCTGTGGAGTGTGGCTCGACTTTCGACCTGGAATGGTAGAAAGCGCTGTCGAGTGACCACATTCGACCTGGAACAGTGGAACGCACTGTCAAGTATGAAAGACATTCGAACTAGAAAGGCGTAATACGCTGTCGATTGTGACTCTACACTCGACGTGGAAGGGCGGAAAGCCCTGTCGACTGTGACCCGACATTTGACCTGGAACAGAAGTAGCATTGTCGAGTGTGACTCGACATTCGACCTGGAACAGCAGAATGCGCTGTCGAGTGGGAATTGACATTCCACCAGGAACAGCAAAAAGCGCTGTCGACTGTGACTCGACATTCTACCTGCAACAACGATAAGCGCTGTCGATTATGACTCTAAATTCGACTTAGAACGGAAAGCGCTGTCGAGTATGACCCGACGTTCGACCACAAGGTCGGAAATCCAATCGAGTGTGACTCGACATTCGACCTGGAAGGCGGAAAGCCCTATCGAGAGCGACTCGACATTCGACCTGGTACAGCAGTATGAGTTGTCGAGTGTGAATCGACATTCGACGGCGAACACAGAATGCGCTGTCGAGTGTCACTTGACATTCGACCTGGAAAAGCAAAATGCGCTGTCGACTGTGACTCGACATTCGACCTGGAATAGCGTTAAGCGCTGTCGATTATGACTCAGTTCGACTTCGAACAGAAAGCGGTTTTGAGTATGACTCGACATTCCACCTGGAATGTCGGAAAACCAGTCGAGTGCGACTCGACATTCGACCTAAAAGGGCGGAAAGCTCTGTCGAGTTTAACTCGACATTCGACCTCGTACAGCAGAGAGCGCTGCCGAGTGTGACTCGACATTCGACCAGGAACAGCGGAAAATGCTGCCGAGTGCGACACGAAATTAGACCTGGAACAGCGGAAAGCAATGTCGAGTATGACTGACATTCGTCCTGGAAGAGCGGTACACGCTGTTTAGTGTGACTCGACATTCAACCTGGAAGGACGGAAAGCGCTGTCGAATGTGACTCGACATTCGGCATGGAAGGCCGGAGAACGCTGTCAGATATCATTCGACATTCGACCTGGAAAGTCGGAAGACGCTGTCGAATGTGGGTCGACATTTGGCCTCGAAGGGCGGATAGCCCTGTCGAGTGTGACTCGACTTTCGACCTGGAACAGCAGAAAGCGCTGTCGAGTGTGACTCGACATTCAACCAGGAACAGCAGAATGCGCTGTCGAGTGTGACTCGACATTCGACCTGGAAAAAAAGCGCTGTCTTCTGTGACTCGACATTCGAACTGGAAGTGCGCAAAGCGCTGTCGAGTATGACTCGATATTCGAACTTGAAGGTCGGAAAACGCTGTCGAGTGTGACTCGACATTCCACCTAGAAGGGTCGAAAGCGCTTTCTAGTGTGACTCGTAATCTGACCTTGAACAGCAGAACAAGCTGTCGAGTGACTCGACATGCAACAGCGGATAACGCTGTGGAGAGTGACTCGAAATACGACCTTGAACAGCGGAAAGCGCTGTGGGTATGATTCGACATTCCATCTGGAACAGCGGAAAGGCTGTCGAGTATGACTCGATATTCGACCTGAAAGGGCGGAAAGCGCTGTCGAATGTTACTCGACATTCGACCTGGAAGGGCGGAATGCTTTCGATTGTGAGTCGACATTCGTCCTGGAACTGCAGAAAGCGCTGTCGAGTGTGACTCGACATTCGACCTGGAACAGGGGAAAGCGCTGTCGAGTATCACTCGACATTCGAATTGGAACAGCGAAAAGCGCTGTCGAGTATGATTCGACATTCGACCTGGTAGGTCGGAATACGGTATCGTATGTGTCCCGACATTCAACCTTGAAGGGCGTTAAGCGCTGATGAGTGTGATTCTACTTTCGCACTGGAACAGCTGAAAGCGCTGTCGAGTGAGACTCGACATTCGACCTGGAAGGTCGGAAAGCGCTGTCGAATGTGACTCGACATTCGACCTGGAAGGGCGGAAAGCTGTCGACTATGACTCGACATTCGCCCTGGAACACAAGAGAGCGCTGTCGAATGTGACTCGACGTTCGACCTGGAACAGCGGAAAGCGATGTCGAGTGAGCCTCGACATTCGACCTGGAACAGCGGAATGCGCTGTCCAGTATGACCCGACATTCGACCTTGGAAGAGCGGAAATAGCTGTCGAGTATGATTTGACATTCGAACTGGAAGGGCGTTAAGCGCTGTCGAGTGACTGGACATTCGCACTGGAACAGCATAAAGCGCTGTCGAGTATGACTCGACATTCGACTTGGAACAGAAAGCTCTGTGGAGTGACTCGCCTTTCGACCTGGAAAGGTAGAAAGCGCTGTCGAGTGTGACTCCACATTCGACCTGGAACAGCGGAACGCGCTGTCAAGTATGATCGACATTCGAACTACATG
>Ga0209629_10001325_pt1 | contig 15462 bp, 11 predicted proteins | sample TergutCu122P5_FD_187286 | JGI IMG/M metagenome (GOLD analysis project Ga0209629, IMG submission 187286) | Cubitermes ugandensis P5 segment gut microbial communities from Kakamega Forest, Kenya - Cu122 P5 (SPAdes) (version 2) | ecosystem: Host-associated > Arthropoda: Insects > Digestive system...
ACATGGAACATAAGCGTTTATAACGTTTATAACCGGAATAATCCATTTTTTATTTATCAAGGATCTAAAGATACCTATCTTCCTAACGGAGAATACAAATCAGAAAAGGTATTGAAGCAAATATCGATTTTCCCAATAATCCCATCAGTCACATACATTTATAGTTTTTAAACAATGAAATCCAAGTATTTTTTATATATGCTTACCCCCAACCCCCTGAAGGGGGCTTTTACCCCTAAATCCCCTAAAGGGGACTTTACCGCAGTGGAATTATTTAGACCTGCGCCTTTAAAAGCCCCCTTCAGGGGGTTGGGGGTAAAGTCCCCTTTAGGGGATTTAGGGGTATATATTGCGCTGATTATTATGGTTTTATTTTCCGCTTGCGAGAAAGAGATAAAGTTTAGTGGAGATGAGGTTAAAACCAAATTGGTTCTCAATGGACTTCTGACGCCCGATTTCACAGTAAAGATTAATTTGACGGAAAGCAGATTCTTTTTGGATGACGGATTGCTTAAAAAGATTGATAATGCAACAGTTACTCTTTGGAAGGACGGCAGCAAAATAGAAATTCTATCAAATACCGGAGAAGGTAATTATGTGGGAACAACCATCCCTGAAACAGGCGATAATCTCCGAATCACAGCTACTTGCGAAGGTTTTGATCCTGTCGATTGTTCGACCGGAATTGTTATGCCAACGCCAATAATCTCCGCCGATACGGTAAATTTTAAAGAAGAAAAGGGATATTATTCCGATATAGATTCATCTTCCTATTATTTGATGACTAATTTTGATTTGAATATTACTTTCAAAGACCCCGAAAATATTCCCAATTATTATACCATAAACGTATATATGAAATATTATTTTTCAAATGGAGATAGCTTGGTTTCACCGGTTGATTACGATTCTGACGACTTGGTATTTCAGAAAGGAAACGATTTGAATTTCCTTGGAAACGACAATACTATAAAATCAACCTTGTTTAACGACGAACTTTTTGACGGAAAAGAATACAAGCTGAAAATTAAAACCAAATACCCTGTTGGCATTAACATTGGCAAAAGTCCATTCTACCCCGACGAAGAAGATTTTGAACTTATCCACAGTGAAATATCGGTGGAACTTCAATCACTTTCATACGAATATTATATGTATCTGAAAACCCTTGAAGCGAAATCCAATATGAGTAGTTTCGAGGAATCTTTTTCAGAACCGATACAAATTTATACCAATATAAATGGTGGAATTGGTATTCTGGGTAGTTATTCAAGTTCGGTTTATTCGATTCCGCTGAAATAGTTACCGACGAAGTCAGGAGATAAAGGTAAACATTAGCTTACCGGACTTCCCGGCTCCAAACTTGTATCCGGATGAATCAGCCGCAGGTTTCCGTCGAATGATTCAGCCGACAGCAACATGCCTTGCGACAAGATGCCTTTGATTTTGCGCGGTTCGAGATTGGCGATGAAGCAAACCGCTTTCCCGACCAATTCTTCCGGTTGGTAATATTCGGCGATGCCCGAAAGGATGGTGCGTCCGCCCAAGCCGTCGTCAATCTTGAATTGCAGCAATTTGTCGGCTTTGGGAACTTTCTCGCATTCCAACACTTTTCCTACGCGAATGTCTAACTTGGCAAAATCGTCGTAAACAATCGTATCCTTCACAGGATTTGCATGTTTTCCCTTTAATTCGTTGGCTATTTTCGTATCCATCAGTTTTTGAATTTGTTTTTCAATGACTTCGTCTTCTATTTTTTCAAATAATAATTCGGGTGGATTTAGATGATGACCTTCTTCTAATAGATTGATGCTTCCCAAATCAGTCCAACTAATACTGTCATTCTGACGAATGTCAGAATCCCCCGTTACTTCGGGAGATTGCAGGTCATGCCCGCAATGACAAATGGATATGTTAATCAATTGTTTAATTTTCAGAGAAGAAAACGGCAAAAACGGTTCGATGGCAATTGCTAAATTGGCGGTTATCTGCATACTGAGATTCAAAATCGTAGCGGTTCGTGTCATATCGGTTTTCGCTAATTTCCAAGGCTCCGTATCGGCTAAATATTTATTGCCGATGCGCGCCAGATTCATCGCTTCCTTTAAGGCTTCACGAAAACGAAATTGATTCAGATAGTTTTCCATCTCGATTTTTGTACGCTCAAATTCTTGGAACGTTTCCTTATCGTAATCAGTTAATACGCCTCGTCCGGAAACTTTTCCGTCGAAATATTTGTGCGTCAGAACCATTGATCGGTTAATGAAATTTCCCAAGACAGCGACCAATTCGTTGTTGTTTCTTGCTTGAAAATCTTTCCATGTAAAATCGTTGTCTTTGGTTTCCGGCGCATTGGCAGTCAGCACATAGCGCAAGACGTCCTGTTTGCCGGGGAAATCTTCCAAATATTCATGCAACCAAACCGCCCAATTGCGGGAAGTGGATATTTTATCGCCTTCCAGATTCAGAAATTCATTTGCCGGAACATTATCGGGCAAGATATAGCTTCCGTCTGCTTTCAGCATGGCAGGGAAAACAATGCAATGAAAGACGATGTTGTCTTTACCGATGAAATGAATCATCCTTGTCGTTTCGTCTTTCCACCATTTCTCCCAATCGGCGGGCGAATGTTCGATGGTGTTGGAAATATATCCGATGGGCGCATCAAACCAGACATACAAGACTTTTCCTCCGGCGCCTTCCAACGGAACGGGAACGCCCCAATCCAAATCGCGGCTTACGGCTCTCGGCTGTAATCCCATATCCAACCACGATTTACATTGTCCGTAAACATTTGATTTCCATTCTTTATGCTCTTCTAAAATCCATTTTTTCAACCATGCTTCGTGTTTATCCAAAGGCAAATACCAATGTTTGGTTTCTTTCAACACCGGAACGCTTCCGCTGATTGCCGATTTGGGTTCAATCAAATCCAACGGACTGAGCGATGTTCCGCAGACTTCGCACTGGTCGCCGTAGGCTTTTTCGTTTCCGCAATGCGGACATTTGCCTGTAATATAGCGGTCGGCTAAAAATTGTTTCGCTTCTTCGTCGTAATACTGTTCGGAAGTTTTTTCAATAAACGCGCCTTTATCGTAAAGTTTCTTAAAGAAATCGGATGCTGTTTTTTTATGAACAGGAGAAGTCGTCCGGGAATAAATATCGAATGTAATCCCGAAATCCTCAAAAGATTTTTTGATAAGAAAGTGATAGCGATCGACGATTTCCTGTGGCGAAACGCCTTCTGCCCGCGCTTTCAAAGCGATGGGAACGCCGTGTTCGTCGGAGCCCCCGATGAATAACGCTTCTTCGCCTTTCAGACGGAGATAACGGGCATAAATATCGGCAGGAATATAAACGCCTGCGAGGTGTCCGATATGAACAGGACCATTGGCATAAGGAAGCGCCGAAGTAATCAACGTGCGTTGAAATATTTTACTCATGTCAGTAAATTTTTCGGCAAAGGTAGTAAAAATTGTGCGAACAATAAGAGTGAACTGTGCTGGACTCGAACCAGCGACCCCTACCCTGTCAAGGTAATGCTCTGAACCAACTGAGCTAACAGTCCTATGCCAAAATTAAAATCTATATCCGAAAGTGATTAATCCTTTCAACCATTTATTCGTGACAGGTTTTTCGAAACCATCCCAATTCCTTATCTCAGCCAAACCTCCTTCCGCAGGTACTCCCGACGGAAAATAATACACATTGTCTTTTTGTGACCGGAGCGCCAAAGCAAAGTCGCCATAAAATTGGGGAGTGAATTTATATCCTACGCCTGCCGTAAAATAATTAACATCGCCGGTAAGCGTGTAATTAGGTGTTGTGCCAGCTGGTACAACAATTTTTCCTATTGATTGAATGCTTGAACTATATGGATTTTGCGCCCATGAATATCCCAAACGTCCCGAAAATTGTGGAGTGAAGCGATATTCAAAGCCGGCTCTAACTGTAGAGGTATTCTTATAATCCTCTTTGATTATACCATTTTCAAAAATCCAGTCAGTTCCATCGGGGTCTTTTAAATTCATGGAAGCGTAGTTTTTCATTTCATAATCTAAACTTACAATGGCTTGCGTACCCAGAACCGCAGCGGCGCTGAAAGTCCAGCTACCCGGCGTGCGAAGCTGGTAATTGGTTGATGCATTATCCGGGGTTGATGTAAACCCGACTTCTTTTCCATCATTTGTATAAATACCCCTTGACGTTAAACTGGGATCTAAGCCTGCCCAATAATAATCAGTCATCGAATACCAAACAGGGGAATGGTAAGCCGCTCCAATTCGTAAAAGGTCTGTGGGTCTGTAAATGACGCCCACTTTCATTTGGTAGCCCGAACCTCTCGTATCAAGGCTGTTACTCAAAGTCATACCGCTTCCCTGTACTCCCAGAAAACTTTCATCATAAGAAGAAGTCATCGAATAGGATAAATCAACTATCGTAAAGGTAGCGCCCCAGAAGAATTTATTGGCTATGTTGGAACCAATGGTAAAATCATAATTTTCAACTTTCCCTCTTTCGGAAACTGTCAAGAAAGGACTTACCTGCTCTCCGGAATTTAAAATAGGTTTGTAGATATTATTTTTATCTGGTTCTTTGAGAAGATACCCATCCCAAGCCAAGGCGCTCAACCAAGGTACATTTGGATTATTATAATAATCTGCATCCCATACGCTTTGATTAATACCATTAGTCCGCAATGCCATATAATCCGTCAAGGATGAATTCATGGTTGGTCTCGATGTACTGTAATTCTGATCGAAACTTTTTACCCTGTTATAATTGAAACCGAAATTCAGCGAAAGCATATTGCCGTTTATTAAAGGATAATAACCAATATAAGATAGATTATCAAAGTGAAAAGAAGTTTTGCTTTGCTGATTCGTATTTCCGTTTATTAATGGAGAGGTTAAAGTCATGTTGGCTACTACTTCCGAACTGCGATAGACGCCGATTCCCGCCGGATTAATAGCTACCCCTGTGACATCCCCTCCCAAAGCTCCAAATGCGCCGCCCATCGCCTGACCGCGGGCGGTTCCCGATAAATCGTTATTTGAATAACGGTAAGCGTCTATTTCGCCTTGACCCAATGCTAAGGCATAAACAAAGCACGCTACCATGAATAATAGATTCCGTTTCATTGTAGTAGTTAATTATTAATAAGTACGTTATACATTATTTTACCTTCTTCCGCCGCTGCTACCTCCGCCGCCGCGACTGCTACCTCCGCCGCCACCGGAAGAATAGCTGCCACCGCCGCCGGACGAATAACTTCCACTGCTTCCAGACGAGTAACTTCCTCTACTGCTGCTACTCGATGAATAGCTGCTGTTGTTTCCCGAAGAAGAGGAGGAAGAAGAGGAACGGGTAGAATAGGAGTTGGAAGAATTGCTGCTGCTGCGCGAATTATTACTATTTGAGGTAGATGAAGGCGTCGTTACCTGACGGGTTCTTGTGTCTGCACTTACGGCTCCGCTACTGTTTTGACGGGTCGTTGGATATTGGTAAGTTGCTTCACCTCTTGAAACGCTTCCCTGCCGGGTCGTTGCAATATTTTCGCGTGAGGTTACAGTTCCTCTTGAAGAATTTATGGAAGAATAACGTCCGTTTGCATTTGCTACAGAACTTCCTCGCGTAACATAATTACCTGTACCGGAAGAATTGCGAGTTCCTGCAAAATTACTTCGCCGTCCGTTGCTATAGTAGTTATTATTGCTACTATAATAACCGCCGCCGCCGTACCATCCGCCGCCATACCATGTGCGTCCGTACCAGCCCCAGTACCCCGGATAATATCCGCCATACCAACCGCCATAATACCACGGGCTATACCAGCCGGAATAATACCATGGACTGTACCAGCTCGAATAATACCAAGGGCTGTACCAGTCATAATACCACGAACTGTACCAGCCGCCTGCGTAATAAGGATAAGGATAACCCCACCAGGGACTGTTCCATCCATAGCCGCTGTTAAAATTAATGGATACGCCGGAATTGTCCTGCTGATCGAAATCCAGCACGTAGGCATTGTTTTGGTTGTCGTACGAAATATTTACATTATCGGCGCCAACTACAATAACTTTAGAAGGGTCGTGAAATTTAACAATTCGTTGAGTTACTCCATTATCAGGGTTATACATATATGCCGAATCGATTGCTATGGAATCGTTCCCCGGTTCATCTACGTAAGAATCATTGCTTATATAACGTCTGTTATACTCGTCCACGTCTCTATCGTTTGAAACCGTTGCGGTAACTACGACCGGAGCATTTGTTTTAGCGGCTGCTGTTGCTACAGCCTCTTTTTTCTGAGGCGCAGCCTGTTGGTTAGTTTTGGAGGAAAAATACACATCATCTCCAAATGCATCGTTCTGAGCCATTGCCGATACAGCAACGAACACTAACGCAAACAATACATAGTTTTTAATTGTTGTCATAGGTAAATCTCCTTTTAATTTATTGTAAATACTTATTTTTTATTTTAATTATTTGACTAAGAAAAGACACCGAAGTTTAAATCAGTTCTTCTGCTTCTTTTCCGATTACAAAAATAAATGAAAAAAATGAGAGCAACAATTATTTACTTATTTTTAACTAAAAATCAGGAAAAAAAGCAGAATTGAGCAAGATTTAGGAAATTGGTTGTAACAATGTTAATTATGCTTTTTCAAAACGAATTTGCTTAACAGATATATTTTACCTACTTTTGCAAGCATATTTTTAAATGAATAGTGAAATACCTGTTTCAGGAAATAGCAAAATTAAAATAATTTGTTACGTTATGCCACAATCAATCATCCGTTGTGCCCAAATAGAAAAGGATTTAGTTCAATTACTTCAGACTTTGAGCTACGATGGTTTATTCATCTTGACGGACAGTAATACACAAAAATACTGCCTCCCAATTATCCAATCCCTGCCTGAAATACAGATGGCAAAAAAATTTTCTATTCCGGCAGGCGAAGAGAACAAGAATGTTGAATCGTTGTCCAAAGTATGGAAATTCCTTTCGGATAATGGCGCTAACCGGAAATCGCTGTTAATCAATCTTGGCGGCGGAATGTTGACTGATTTGGGCGGATTTGCAGCCGCAACTTTCAAGCGAGGAATCCGGTTTATCAATATTCCTACTACTTTACTTGGAGCGGTTGATGCGGCAGTCGGCGGAAAAACAGGCATTAATTTTACCGGCTTAAAAAACGAAATCGGCGCTTTTGCTCCTGCTATCGCTGTGTTGATTGATTCCAACTTCTTCAAGACATTAGATACTAACCAATTACTTTCAGGTTATGCAGAAATGCTGAAACATTCATTATTAAATGGTGATTCAACATTGAACGACCTTTTAAGTTTTGATTTTAATAATGTAAACTATGAACAATTGAATAACTTTCTGTTTGAATCTGTAATGGTTAAAGAGAGGATTGTTGAAGAAGACCCGACCGAACAAGGGATTCGCAAGGCACTGAATCTCGGACATACGTTTGGCCATGCCTTTGAAAGTTTTGCGCTCGAAACAAAACGTCCGGTTCTGCACGGCTATGCCGTAGCGTGGGGATTGGTTTGTGAATTATATCTCTCTCATATTCAATTAGGTTTTGATAAAAATGTATTAATGAGAATTGCAAACTTTATTAAGGAAAATTACGGCGTTTTTACTTTAGAATCTGCGAATTATCAACATATTTACGAATTAATGCAACACGACAAGAAAAATGATACCGGCACAATCAATTTTACGTTGTTGAAAGCCGTAGGGGATATTCAAATCAATCAAACAGCTAACAGAAAAGAAATAGAGGATGTTTTGAGCTTTTATAGGTAATATATATGCAAAGCATATCCTAGTATAAGAAAAGTTCATTACCTTTGTCAGTAAAATAAAAGTATTTATGGAAAATATTGATTGGGCTGATTTAAGTTTCGGCTATTTAAAGACGGATTATAACGTTCGTTCATATTACAAAGATGGGAAATGGAGCGATTTAGAAGTTACCGACTCTGTAGAAATGAGTTTGCATATAGCTTCGACTTGCTTTCATTACGGACAGGAATCGTTTGAGGGTTTAAAAGCATTTAAAGGAAAAGATGGAAAAGTGCGAATTTTTCGTATGCGGGAAAATGCTTTGCGTATGCAAGATTCTGCGCGGGGAATTATGATGGCTGAAGTTCCGGTTGAACTATTTGAAGAAGCCGTCGTGGAAGCTGTGAAGCTAAACCTGCGATTTGTACCGCCTTGTGAAAGTGGAGCATCTTTGTATATTCGTCCGTTATTAATCGGCACTTCAGCACAAGTCGGCGTGAAACCCGCAACAGAATATCTTTTTCTGGTATTCGTAACTCCGGTAGGTCCTTATTTCAAAACAGGATTCAAGCCTGCTCCCTGTGTAATTTTACGGCAATACGACCGTGCGGCGCCGCAAGGTACAGGTAATATTAAAGTAGGCGGAAATTATGCTGCAAGTTTGGTTGCAGGAAGTATTGCGCATGAAAAAGGATATTCGGCTGTTTTATATCTTGATTCCAAAGAAAAAAAATACATCGACGAATGTGGTCCCGCTAACTTTTTCGGGATTAAAAATAATACATACGTTACGCCGAAATCTAATTCGATTCTTGCCTCTATCACGAATAAAAGTTTGATGACTTTGGCTGAAGAAATCGGCATGAAAGTAGAACATCGTCCGATACCTTTAGAAGAACTGTCCACTTTTGAAGAAGCTGGAATGTGCGGAACAGCAGCAGTCATCAGCCCTATTTCCCGAATTGACGATTTGGATGAAGACAAGTCATACGTATTTTCGAAAGACGGCGAACCCGGTTCCATCAGTTTGAAATTGTACAACAAATTGTGTGCAATTCAGTATGGCGATGAGGAGGATAAATATGGTTGGACGACGGTGGTTGAATAATTGAATAGAGTGAACCCTAACAGGGTTTAAAACCCTGTTAGGGTTAGGTTATACTTATCTTATACCGCCCCCTTTTTTACCAAATACTCCGCGATCTGTACGGCATTGAGCGCCGCTCCTTTCTTAATCTGATCGCTTACGCACCAGAACGAAAGTCCGTTGGGATTGGTGATGTCTTTCCGGATACGACCAACATAAACAGGGTCGTGTGAAGCGACAAACAAAGGCATCGGATAAACTTTCTTTGAAGGATCGTCCTGAACAACTACGCCTTCGGCTTTCCGAAACGCTTCTTGCGCCTCTTCGACGGAAATCGGTCGCTCGGTTTCAATCCAAACGGCTTCGGAATGCGCACGTAATGCAGGCACACGCACACAGGTAGCGCTCACTTCCACATTGGAGTGCATAATCTTACGTGTTTCGTTGTGCATCTTCATTTCTTCCTTCGTATAACCGTTATCCAAGAAAACGTCTATATGCGGAATCACATTGAAAGCCAATTGATAAGCAAATTTTTCGACATGAGGCGTTTCCTCTGCAACAATTTGTTCGTGCTGACGTACTAATTCTGCCATAGCAGCGGCTCCAGCTCCCGAAGCCGATTGATAAGTCGCTACATGAATCCGTTTGATATGAGAAATATCTTCCAACGGCTTCAGCGCAACTACCATCTGAATCGTTGAACAATTTGGATTTGCAATAATACCTCGCGGACGAACCAAAGCATCCGCTGCATTTACTTCAGGGACAACTAAAGGAACATCTTCATCCATACGGAAAGCGCTTGAATTATCAATGATTATGGCGCCATATTTTGTAATTGTTTCGGCAAATTCTTTAGAAGTTCCGGCTCCTGCCGATGCGAAAGCTATTTTTATACCTTTGAAATCATCATTGTGTTTTAATTCTTTAACGGTAATTTTTTTACCTTTAAATTCATATACACTGCCGGCGCTTCTGGCTGAACCAAAAAGCGCTAATTCATCCAATGGAAACTTTCTTTCTTCCAATACGCGCAGAAATTCTTGTCCTACTGCGCCGCTTACTCCAACAATTGCTACTTTCATTTTGTTAATTATTGTTAAATATTTAAATAATTTTATTTTTTCCTTTTTATTAAGAAAAAAGTATTATATTTGCACCGCAATTCAATCACATTTGAATCGAGTTGCAAAAGTAACAAATTTATTATTAACCAAAACAATTTTCGTATGAAAAAAATTATTTCTTTCTTGCTATTATTAGTGCCTTGTAGTATTTTTCCCCAGTTTTCGGACAATTTTTCTGACGGACGTTTTCAAAGCGCTCCGCCTGCAACTCGTTCTGTTGAATGGGTGGGAGATGTGGAAAAATTTATTGTGAATCAGGATTTACAGTTGCAATTGAATGCGCCGACGACCGGATCGCCGGCTCAATTGGAAACTGCATCCGCTCTATCGGTTAACGCTTATTGGGAATGGTGGATGAAATATGATTTCAATCCAACCTCTTCCAACTATGCTAAAGTGTATTTGTGTAGTGATGCTCCCGATTTAACCGGCGACTTGAATGGTCTTTTTATCCGTGTCGGTTATACAAACAAAAACATCAGTTTGGTGTCCCAAAAAGGAAAGACTACTAAAGTTTTGATTGATGGAACTGCCAATCGCTTGAATACTGCGTCGGTAGCGCTCACAGTCCAAGCAAAATGGGATAAAGCAGGAACTTTCAGTCTGTATTCAAAATTAGACGGCGAATCGGAATACGTATTGGAAGGAACCTGCTCTTTGACAGACGTTTTCTCAAGCGCTTATTTCGGAATGGTCTGTACTTTTTCTTCCACCCGGAACAAATCGTTTTATTTCGACGATTTTATGGTTCGGGAATTAAGAGATGACGAACAAGGAGAAGGCGGAGATGACGGAGGCGGTACTACCGACCCGCCACCAGCCGATCCGACTTTACCGGAAACAGACGATGTTGTTTTCAGCGAGATTATGGCAAATCCCGGAGGCGCTGACCCTGAATATGTTGAATTATACAATCGAAGCAATAAAACATTTAATTTGAAAAATTGTCTGTTTTATTATGGAACCACTTCCTACAAACTTCCGGATGCGGAAATCAAACCCAATGATTATTTTGTTTTGACAAAGACAACTGCTGTTGCTACATTTCCGGCAGATGTGAAAGTATTTGGCGTAAGTTCTTTTCCAACATTGGCTAATACAGGAAAATTATTAATGTTCGGACTTGCTGACGGAACTTTAATATCCTGGTTTGAATATTCTGACACCATGTATGGAAGTACAGAGAAAAAAGCAGGCGGATGGTCGCTGGAATGTATTGATTTGGAAAATATCAGTAATACAGCCTCTGATTGGACAGGGTCGAATATTGCCGGTGGAACGCCCGGAAAGGAAAATTCAGTGAAAAATGCTAATCCGGATACGGAAATTCCACGAATAACCGGTATTCAAACATTAGCTGATAATCGAATTTGCTTAACCTTTTCAAAGCCTATGAACTTAACAACTTTGAATAATAAGTTATCTTATACTTTAAATAATAATTCGTACCAGATTATATCTTTAAAGTCCAACTATCCGCAGGGTACTGTAGATACCATACAGTTTAATGCGCTTCCGCCACAAGGACTTATGATTGAATTGGAATTAACGGGAGTCAAAGACCGTTCCGGATTTGGATTGGATAACAAAATTGTTTTGCTTGGGTCTGGTTATGAGGCATCGGCAAATGATATTGTTATCAATGAGATATTGTTTAATCCGCCAACGGGAGGCAATGAATACGTAGAAATTTATAACAAGTCGGATAAAGCATTTGATTTGAGATTTTTAAGTATCACAAGTCGCAGACCTTCCGATGGAGCGCTAAATAAATTGTATGAATTGGCGTCTACTCCTTTGTTGCTTCAACCGCAAGGATATTTAGTAATAACGAAAAGTCAGGATTTGGTTTGCTCATTTTTTGAATGCCGTCCGACTTCCAATTTTGTTGAACTTAGCGTTATGCCTTCGCTGGCAAATACTTCCGGGGTTGCAGTATTAATAAATAATCAGACAAATGAGATTATCGACGAATTTGCATACAACGAAAAAATGCACGATGCAGGTATCAGTAATAAAAAAGGTATTTCACTTGAACGAGCAGATTTTTATCTTCCGACAAGCGATCCGGGTAATTGGCATTCAGCTTCTGCTACCAGCGGTTTCGGAACGCCCGGATACCAAAATTCGCAATACAATCCTGACCCTATAACAGGAATTGAGGAAGGAATCAGCATTACTTATCCGGAAATAACTTCAAATAATTATACAATTCATTACCGGTTTAATTCGTCGGGATACCGTTGTCGGGCGTATGTTTACGACACGATGGGAAGAATGGTTACCGTCGTTGCCAATAATGAACTGTTAGGAACTGAAGGCGATTTGGTTTGGAATGGGAAAGGAAGTTCGGGACAAACGCTTACTTCCGGTGTATATCTCATTTATATGGAAGTATATAATACGGATGGAATTGTAAAAACATATAAAAAACAGACAGTAGTAAAATAGAAAAGGTTAAAAAGATTGTTTAATTGTAATTGTTAGATTTATTGGTTTGATTGGGTCGATCCGTAATCCCCTGATAGTTAATATCAGATTAAAGGGATTACGGATCTTCTTTTTTTTCTGAATCAAGAAATCGAACAATTATTCACCGGACCTTTTTGACACTTTCAATCCGATGTCCGAGATTCCTTTTAAGGGGTTATCCCACATCCCATGACGAATAGAATAAGTATATATCCCTGTATCAGGAAATAAAATAGCGGTTTCGTAGGGAATCGAAAGATTGTGTAAGCTCATTCCTTTGCCGTACCATTTTCCGTAAACGTCCGCCAAATCGGCAGTAACCGTATCAGCACGGTTTTTTCCGTCGGGCAGCTTATAATCGACAAACAGCCAAATGTTGCTGAAAGCATAAGCATCGTTGTTGCGGAGTTCGATCGATACATCGTAAGGTATTGATTTATCATCGATTCTGACATTGAAGACAGCCGTGTCGTTTCGTCTCCATTCAGCATTTGCAAATGAATGATAATCGAAAAAAACCTCATTGTGAGAACAGGAAATAATCCCCAGAACCATCAAGATAAAAACCGGTAACTTAACGCCTCGCATAATTGTCGTTATTCGGATGGAATTTTTTGTTTTTCTTCTTTTTGAGATGGTCAAAACGGCTTACACTTTCGTCGAGAATATCCTGATATTCTTTAGTCAACTTGGATTCATTTTCATCCGGCTGTAAACTGCGGGGCTTATGCCCCTTTTTATTCATATTTATAACTTCGTAAGCCCTTTTTGAAGAAATTGTTACTGTATTTGCTGCAAAATTCTTATCGGTTGAATACGTCATTTGACCTTTGAACACATCCGTTTTGAAATGGTAATAGGTATTATCTCTTGTTTCTAAAGGAATTTCGCGAGCGGGAAACTGACGCTGCGCTTCCACATAAGCATCAACCTCGTAATTAATGCAACATTTCAGTTTGGCGCATTGCCCGGCTAACTTTTGTGGATTCATTGAAATATCCTGAAAACGGGCAGCTCCGGTTGATACCGAAACAAAACTTGAAATCCAGCCCGAACAGCACAATTCCCGCCCGCAAGGTCCGATTCCTCCGATTCGTCCGGCTTCCTGACGGGCGCCAATTTGCTTCATTTCAATCCGGATATGAAATGCATCGGCTAAGTCCTTGATTAATTGACGAAAATCGACCCGTTCATCGGCAATATAGTAGAAAATAGCTTTGTTTCCATCTCCCTGATATTCCACATCGCCAATTTTCATTTGAAGACCTAAACCTTCCGCAATTCTGCGCGAACGTATCATCGTTTCATGTTCTTTGGCTTTGGCTTCTTCGTATTTCTCCAAATCGGCAGGTTTAGCTTTCCGGTAAACGCGGCGCACTTCCGCATCGGGACGAATCCTCGCCTTTGTCATCTGAAGAAGTGCTAACTTTCCTGTCATGGTAACCGTTCCGATGTCGTGACCGGGGGTCGATTCGACTGCAACAACATCGCCTTTGACCAAATCTATTTTAGCGCTATTCAGGAAATAACCTTTTCTTGTATTTTTAAATTGCACCTCCACATAATCGGTCGCCTGTTCCGATTCGGGAATATCGCATAAGTAGTCGTAATTATTTAATTTGTTGATATGCCGTTTGCAACAACCTTTTGCATTTAAACAGCATTCTCCATTATATAGCCGGTACTCCATTACTCTTTTATTTTTTAGCAAAGGTAACACATATTTATTACATATACCAAATTTGATTTGAACTTTGCTATTCGTTTTTACACATAAAAACGTTACCTTTGTTATATATTTATTCAATATGGAAAATAAAATTACCGATTTATTAAAAATAAAATACCCCATCATTCAAGGCGGAATGGTATGGTGTTGCGGGTGGAGATTAGCCTCGTCAGTGAGCAATAACGGCGGATTGGGCTTGATCGGCGCCGGTTCGATGACGCCTGAATTGCTGCGCGAACATATTCGAAAATGTAAAGCTGCGACCCGATTGCCTTTCGGTGTGAATATTCCTCTGATTTATCAAGAGGTAGAAGCGATAATGAAAGTCGTGATTGAGGAAGAAGTCAAAGTCGTTTTCAGTTCGGCGGGAAATCCAAAGACTTGGACAAAACTTTTGAAAGAAAACGGGATAACGGTTGTTCATGTCGTATCAAGTTCCAAGTTTGCTCAAAAAGCTGAAGAAGCAGGCGTTGACGCCGTTGTTGCCGAAGGTTTTGAAGCCGGCGGACACAACGGACGCGAAGAAACCACGACCCTGACGCTCATTCCGCAAGTGAGAAAAGCTGTCGGTTTACCGCTGATTGCCGCAGGAGGCATTGCTACAGGGGCAGGCATGCTGGCTGCAATGAGTCTGGGCGCCGACGGCGTACAGATAGGCACTCGCTTTGCTTTATCGGAAGAAAGCTCCGCCCATGATGATTTCAAGCGCTTATGTACAACATTAAACGAAGGCGACACCTTGCTTTCCTTAAAGAAACTGTCGCCCACACGCTTGGTGAAAAACGACTTTTACAACCTGATAAAAGAAGCGGAAGACAGGGGAGCAACTGCCGACGAACTTCTCACATTAATAGGTCGCGGACGTTCCCGCATGGGTATATTTGAAGGCGATTTGAAAAACGGCGAGCTTGAAATTGGTCAGATTACTTCACTTATCCGAACCATCGAGCCGGTCGAAACAATTATGAAATCGTTGATTGAGGAATACAACCTATGCTTGAATAGTTTGAAGGAACTATAAACACTCTCCGAAACGGGATTCTACCGCTTTGCTGTTGCGAAAGCAGCTAAATTTTCGTGCCTGTCATGGCGGGCTTGACCCGCCATGACAGGCTCTCAATTTTTTACTTTTCAATCACTTTCTTCACCCAGCCTGAACCGCCTTTGACAATCAGAACAGAACCTTTGGGCGTTTCTACCGGATAACTTACGCTGCCTGCCGGTTTTGTGAAATTGT
>Ga0209629_10001326_pt1 | contig 15459 bp, 8 predicted proteins | sample TergutCu122P5_FD_187286 | JGI IMG/M metagenome (GOLD analysis project Ga0209629, IMG submission 187286) | Cubitermes ugandensis P5 segment gut microbial communities from Kakamega Forest, Kenya - Cu122 P5 (SPAdes) (version 2) | ecosystem: Host-associated > Arthropoda: Insects > Digestive system >...
CGTCCCCATAAGTGTTGACCCCAATATTGTTTACGCAAGTGAGCAAATTCTGAAAACAACTTATGTGAACTTGCGCCTTTGAGCTTTTGAACCAAGCTACTGACGGCTAAACTTGGAGGACTCGATACCAATATATGAATATGGTCTTTCGATACATGACCTTTGATAATGGTAACTTCGTTTTGCTGACATATTTGACGTATCAATTCTCGCAAACGCTCTGCTACAGCTCCTTCCATTATCGGTTTCCTATATTTGGTTATCCAAACAATATGATATTTGATGTCATAACGGGTATGGGAACCACTTTTGTAGACTTGCATAACTTTTTTTAGCAAAGATACAAAATATTTCTCCACCTAAAGGTGGGGGATTTCACCCATCCCAGAGTTGTAAATTAAATTTTTAATTCTGTAAAGCAAAAGTCTTCTATATAAGACTGAATCAAGTTTCAAGTCAGGCGGCAAAGTAGTTATTTCTTCCTGTAAAAGTTTTCTATACAAATTAGAATCAGGTTCCAAGGTTATGTTCCTTTTTATAAAATCCTTTCCCAGAGATTCTTTAAGCATCTCTCGATAAATATTGCTTTCTTGTGCTGCAACAGAAACAGTTGATATAAAAAGCAAGAAAACAATTATTCGAAATTTTGCAGGCATAATTTATCCGGCTTTCCGTGTTGTCGTGCCCGCTACTTTTTCCACTCCCTGCATAGCTGTCGCCGATGTTCAACCAGAATGTTCCGCTCGGCTTGATTACTTTTGGTGTTTTAAATCAAATTACATATTATTATATTAATATTTTTTTCCATCTTATTGGTAAGTGCATGCAGTGATAATAACAAAAATTGTCATGACAGAATAATATTAAAAAATAAAACGAATAAAACATTGTATGTAGTGGGGAATAATAGCATCTATCTTTCAAGATATAACGGTAGCCCATATTCAGATTGGTATAAAGTGTTGCCAAATGGAGAAAATAATACAGGTTTATTTAATGTGGGTAGTGGTCGTTCATATTGTTATGAAAATACAATTGATACATTGCATATATTTGTTTTTGAGGAAGATGTACTATCAATTTATACTTGGGAAAAAGTCGTTAATGATTATATGGTATTACAGCGCTATGATTTAAGTCTTCAGGATTTGCAGCAATTAAATTGGCAAGTATCATATCCACCTGCAGAGGCAATGAAGGATATGGAAATGTATCCACCGTATGGAAGTAAATGAAATCATATACTTGTCGTAGTATATTAGAAATGAAAAGTTTAGGCTAAGCATAGCACCTCTCTATGCTGAGCTAAACGCAAGAAGAAGACAGGCAGTAGATTGAAAGATTGAAGGTCTGTCTTTTTTTGATTAAAATATTTGAAAATGCTAACCAAAAATTTCAAGAACTTTTTATACCTTTGCACAGATAAATCGATTATTAACCCTAATTAAATTGAAAAGACATGAAAACAAAATGTAATGTTTGGGCATTATATCCCAGCATAATTTTGGGATATACAGTTTTATGCAGCTTTTTTACGACGAATGAATACTTGCTGCCAACCGATACGGAGATTCGCAACATCCCCGTCGAACAACGCTGGAAACTGATGATGAAAGAGATCGACCGGTTGTATAATCATTTCACAATGCGATTGAAAAACAGTTATCCGAAAATGAATGACGACCAGCTCCACCTATAATTCAAAATACAAAACACACAAGTAGAGATAATCTTTCAGCGCTATTCTTAATAATTTTAAGGCTTTGCTTATATGAAATTCAACTCCTTTATCCGACATTCCCATCATGGAAGCGATTTCTTTATATGTTAAATTTTCTTCTCGGCTGAGTAAAAAGATTTCACGGGTTTTTGCAGGAAACTGTTGCAATGTTTTGGTTACAATTTCTTGAATTTCCGAAGAAAACAACTCTTCAGGGTCGCAGACTTTGAGCGATGCAATCCGCGTCGATAATTCCCATTCGGCATGTGTCCGGAGCGTTTCAGCGACATCCAACCGAGTCTGCAAGTGTTCTAAATAATTAAGACACTTACTTTTGATAACAGTCAGAATATAAGCCGGCGGAGTCGTTTCATTTGCTAATGAATGTCGGTTTTCCCAATAATAGATCATAGAATCCGTTACAAAATCTTCAGCGACATCTTCGTCCCTTACATACGAACGGGCAAATCGTATAAAACCTTGCCTGTAGGTTGTGTATAGCTGATTGAATGTTTGAAGTTCAAGTGTCATCTGTATAGATTAGTTCGCAACAAAAATACATAATTTAAATGATTTTAGCAAATTATTACGGGCGATTTTGTCTCAACGCTCCGAAAGCCTTATTAGGTTTATTTCCCATGAAATATTTCAATGAGCCTCCATTGACAATATCTTTATGTGCAATGTAGCTCTTTGGATAATTTTTCCCATTGAGTTCTACACGTTGAATATAAATGTTTTCCGGACTGTTATTAATAGCATCAATTACAAATTTTTTGCCTTCTGGCAGATGGATAGTAACCTTATTGAAGTTAGGACTTCCGAAAGCGTAAATTCCTCCAGCGGGATTTACGGGATAAAACCCAAAGGATGACATGACATACCATGCCGACATTTGTCCGCAGTCTTCGTTACCGATAATCCCGTCCGGTTGGTCGGTATAAAACTGATCCATGATGAACCGGACTTTTTCCGCCGTCTTCCATTGCTGACCTGCAAATACATATAAATAAGCAATGTGGTGGCTTGGCTCGTTCCCGTGCGCATATTGCCCTATCAAGCCGGTAATATCGCTTGAGGCTTCGGGTCCCATGCTAGTAGTCGTTGTGAAAAGTTCGTCCAATTTCTTTGCAAAAACCTCGTCTCCACCAAATAATCCAATCAGCCCATGCGGATCCTGAGGAACAAAAAATGTGTATTGCCATCCGTTTCCTTCACAAAAATCACCTCTCAATCCATGAATAGCAATCGCCGGATCGTAGGGCGCTTTCCAGCTTCCGTCATCATTTTTAGGACGAATGAAATTGATTGATTTATCGAAATAGGTTTTATAATATTGCGCCCGTTTGGAAAAATAGGCAAAGTCTTCAGCTTTCCCCATCTTTTTTGCCATTGCGGCGATTCCCCAATCATCCACAGCATATTCCATAGCGAGCGATGTGCCTTCCGGAACTTTATCGCCAGGGATATATCCTTTTTCTAAAATGTAGGGCATCTGGCGTTGCTTGGGATTAGTGGCTGAAGTTTTTACCGCATGAAATGCACGTTCCCCGTCAAAGCCTTTGAAACCTTTCAGCCATGCGTCGGCAACAACCGGAATGGCACTGCATCCCGGCATCAGATTGGTTTCCCAACCTTCGAGATGCCAGATAGGCAATTTTCCCTGCTGATCAAAAATAGATAATATAGTATTAATCATATCATCTACTTTTTCCGGCTGCAAAATTGTCATTAGCGGATGAAGCGTGCGATAAGTATCCCAAAGAGATAACACGGAATAGTTTTTCCAGTGATTGGCAACGTAAATGCTGTCGTTAATTCCAACACGGAACTCTCCATTGTAGTCGCAATACAGGGAAGGATCAATCATCGTATGATAAAAAGCGGTATAAAAAACCCGCTTATATGCTTCATTCGGAGTTTCTATATCTACCTTGGACAGTTCGCGTTCCCATTTCTCGCTGTTCGCTTTTACCGTATTTTCAAAATCCCATCCGCTTATTTCCAACCGGATGTGTTCGGCGGCATTGGCGCAGCTTACCGACGACAGACCCATTTTAAACATAACTTCCTTTGGATTGTCCCCAAATGACATTACGCCTTTTACGGCAACGGATTTTAATTCTTTTCCCGCTCTTTTTACCGAATCGTCGAAAACCGTAAAGCCTTTCACCGGCGTATTGCTTTTCAATGTGAAAAATACTTTGTGCGTACTCCATCCTTTTGAAAATCGATAACCTTCAAAGGTATAATCGTCTATCTGCCGGATATAGCTTTCCGTAGTTTTGTCGTTGATGCCTTCTTTCAGATCTATGATGACATGGTTTTCTTTTCCTTTCGGGAAAGTATATCGATGAAATCCCACCCTGTCCGACGAAGTCAGTTCGGCTTTTATATTGTAGGAACTCAGGAGCAGGGAATAATATTCGGGACGGGCAATCTCATGATCATGCGTATAGTAGGATGCGTACCCTTTGCTAATATCGTTTTGAGTTCCTTTGTCTGTGCGGATTTGTCCGGTGAAAGGCATAATCAGAACATCGCCCAGATCGGAGCCTCCCGTTCCGCTCAGATGGGTGTGTGAAAAGCCGATAACAATGCTGTCGGAATAATGGTAACCGGAGCACCAGTCCCAGCCTTTGAAAATATTATTGGGTCCTAATTGAACCATTCCGTAAGGCGTGGAAGTTCCAACAAATACATGCCCGTGGAAACCGGCGCCGATGATTGGATCGACATAGCGAAGCAGTTTCTCATTTTTAGTCAGGTCGAGCGATTGATTAGAATCTATGCCATTAGCTTCGTAATATAATTCAAAAAAATGATCACCACGGCAAAATACAATGTTTCCCGGAGATAATTTCTCTAATTTTTCTTTCAAAACGGCAAGACTGTCCGGTCCCATTCGCCAGGAAACTCCTTGTGCAGTCAGAAAAACAGGATGTGTTCCGTCGAAGCTGGCAATGGTATCACGGTTCATGTTGACAAAAACATCCGTCGAGCCGGCGTAGCAAGGATAATTAGGCAGAAAAGCCAATTTGTTCTGTTTGACGTAAGCAGGGATTTTGCCCTTTTGCTTTTGCCAATCCTGCTGAGTCGCTCCCAAAAGAGATGGACAATAGGTGGCGAATGATTCCATTTGGGCTTCATTTATTTGATCCCAAAGGGTGATTACCCGTATTCCGCTTTTTTTGAGATAGTTTTCCGTCAACTGTACATAACGGTCGAATGCTTCTCCTCCGGTATTATACCATTTATGATTGTGGGCGTCATATAATAAAGCATACCCTAATCCGGAAGGACCCGAAGCAAAAAAATCATTCGGGGTAGCAGTCTTATAATAATAGTTTAACAGTTGAGGTCCTAAATCGACCAATGCAGGGCTGACCGTCCAATTAACCGGCATCGTCCCCCGTTTTTTATCCTCCCATAATTTCGCCATTGCATGTTGGCAATATTGAATATTATCGCCATCGCTCAGGTAAACGGTTATGTAAATCTTATTTTCCAAAGGCGGTTTTTTAGGGGCTGCCGGCGCTTGCAGGGTATGATCCATTCCGGCATATACTGTTGCATTTGCGTAAAAATCAGCCGCAATCGTTGGTATTCCGTACTCGGTTCCTAAACCGACACCCGAACGTTCTTCTGCCCACCAACCCAAAATGACGCCTTCGCCGGCTTTCATATCTTTCAGAAACGGGCGGAGCGCTTCATTCTCTTTTTCTTTGCGCGGATCAAGCCAAACCACAGCGGCGCCGGAAGCTACGGCTATGTCGCGAATAAATACCGGAATGTTATAGCTGAGACTGATTAGCGTATGTTTGTTGCAATCTTTCCAATAGGTATCATACAGGTAGCGATAGATTTCTTCGGGGGTAGAGTAGGGGAGCGCTGATAAGTCCGCTATCACAGGCAATTGAATCTTATGCAAACGCAATTGTTCATATTCGGCGGAAGTTACCGGAAGCGCATTTTTCAATCCTGCCACCGTAGTTGCCAAATTGCAATAGTGATTACTTTTTTCAACGCTATACAGAATTACGCCTTTGATTCTGCTTTTATATTTCCGTATCAGTTCCCATTTTTTATCCACAGGATATTCCTTAATATTCAATCCTAATTTATCGGGCCACCAGTATGCTCCTTCTCTTTTCGAATAAAGTAAAAAGATAGAAGGCTTCGTTTTATTGACTATGCCTTGCAAAGCCGTAAACATCACCTGTTCTCCCTTGCTAATGTCCGGATCTTCCACCTGAAATCCGTCGAGGGTATCGGCAGGAGTCGAAAAATGAGGGAACAATTGAACTTGAGGCGTTTTTGCGTCGCAAGAAATTGTATAAAAATTAAATAAAATAAACAGCAAAGTAAACGCTTTATTTGTTTTGCAAAGCATTAAGAATCGATTTTTGATATACATATTATTACAGTATTTCTTAAAATTGTTTTTTATAATTCAATTACCATCTTAGTTGTAGAGTTTGGAAGATTTCTCATCCAAATCCAGCATCCGGTTTCCGTGTTTTCCACTTCTAATTTTTGGGAATTTTTGAACAGGCGCGGAAAAGGTCCGAAACGAATATCCAAACTGTCAAATTCATTCGCGCCGGATATTTCGACCGTGCATTTGCGCAGCCAACGTTCATGCTTGATTTTGAAGTTAATCCGGTGAATGTTGCCATTATTATCCGTCACCGGAAAATCAATGCATTCCATTTCATCCCACAGCCATGGAAGGCGCGGCATAAGCACTAATTTCCTGCCATCGCAAGTAGCGCCGACCACCATGCTGAAGGCTTTGATGATTTCGGCTTCCTGCACAAGGTTGCCTTCATCGCCGGGGTTTTCCATAATTTCCCGCCGCCCTTCCTGATGTACGCCAAACGTATGATCCCTTCCCTGTTCATAATTGTCGTAATTGAAGCACTCGTGCATCAAAAAAGGATTTTTTTCATACGACATTTGCAGGATTACGTTTCCGTCGTATCCCAAGCGGGCGATACCTTCCATACATTTACCATAAGTATTGATGTCGTCGGCTATCAAAGCAGCCTGAGAAAAAAAGCCCTGTCCGTAGCCGCCCATCGTTTCGTCGTGTCTTCCGCTCATGCCCGTCCAGCCGGTATTGCTTACGAAACCGTATTTTCGGAAATATTCCCCTTTTTCCATCCATGTCCGCAACAGTTCATAACTTGCTTGATTCACTTCAGGAAAATTGCAGTTTTTAAGTTGAGTCGTTGTATAATCATAATCCTGTATAAAAGGCAATTGTCTTGTCCAATGCCAGATGGACCAGGAGGTCATTCCCCATGCGGAAAGGTCAAAGGCGGTTCCATAGCGTCCGTCGATTCCATTAAACCAGCAGCCTTGAGGGGCATAGCTGAATTTACCGTCTGAGACAAGATGGGGTAGGGCTTCTTTCATCTTTTCATGCAGGGACGCCGCTTTTTCCGAAAGCGCAGTTTCTCCGCAAGATTTCGCCATATCGGCTATTTGTTCCAGCACGGTGTATATGCCATAATTACCGAATATGCTATAAGCAAGTACGAAGGGATTTCCCGGATTGCCGGATAATTCGGAAACAGATGGCATTAATCCCCAATAAGGCGATGCCGTCATGGTCGTATCTATCCAGTTAACAACCGGTTTAAGCCCTTTGCAAAACTCTTTGCCTAACTTTACGTCTTTCCCGTTTACCCGCCAAGTGTTGCAAATAGCAGATATAATCAGGGAATTGCCATCCAACTCATAGCCTGCGCGGGGATTATTGCTGACACGACTTATTTCTCTTCCCCAATGATCCTGAAAATTCTTATGGGCTAAGAAATAACGGCTGATCAATTTTGCTTCATCTGCAAAGCCCAAGCGACACAGTTCGATGACGCCGCGCCCGCAGTCGCGCGACCACATATCGTTATAATATTGGGGAACGCCTTTCGGTTCGGTAGAGGTATGGAAAAATCCGGCGGGGAATTTTTCATTGCCTTCATACTCAATTTTATTAAGCATATCTTGAAGCGTTTCCGTAAAAACAACGCTTGCCACAGAAGCGAACGGATCGCCCCCAAAGCGGACTCTTGGAATCTTTTTCGTTTGTCCGTAAGCGAAACCGGAACTTAAAAATATTACTGTTATTGCAAGAATAAAAATAGTATTACATGATTTCATTATATACCTTTTTATTATTGTTATTCATTTTAATGTTCCGATGGGTCTTCGTCCGGTTCCCTTATTGCCTGTGATGTCGTCGCCCAAGTCAAGGCGGGCGGCTTCTACAACTTTCATCAGTTCTGCCACCACTTCGGGATACATGCTCTGCACATCGTAGCGTTCGCCCGGATCACGGCGAAGATCAAACAGAGCAAGGGGTTCTTTGTTTTGATTGTTTACTTTTCCGGCTTGACTGTCTTTTCCGGGGAGGAAACCAACGTAGGTACGTCCCGTGTGCGGAAGAACCAATTTGAAACGGTCGTTACGAACAGCTTTTAAATTATTGACGTCGTAATAATACAGGAAATATTTGCGCGGACTTGCCGTTTCGTCACCCAGCATAAGCGCAGAAATATCCACGCCGTCGATTTTCAGCGAAGGCAATGGCGCATCGCAAAATTTAGCAATCGTGGGCAGCAGATCAATGGCAGACATCAGTTGATTACATATCCTGCCGGCAGGAATCTTTCCCGTCCAGCGCATGAGGCAAGGCACACGCTGTCCGCCTTCATAAACGGTGGCTTTGCCTTCACGCAATCCGCCCGTAGAACCGGCATGATTGCCATAGTTGAGCCAAGGTCCGTTGTCGGAGGTAAAAATAACCAATGTGTTTTTATCGAGACCGTTTTTCTTTAACGCTTTCAATACTTCACCTATGCTCCAGTCGATTTCCATCATCACGTCGCCATACAAGCCTTGAGCGCTCTTTCCTTTGAACTTGTCCGAAACAAACAAGGGTACATGCGGCATGGAATGCGCCAAGTACAGAAAGAATGGCTTATTTTTATTTTTTTCAATGAACCGTACAGCCCGCTCGGTATATTGGGTGGTGAGTTGTGTCTGGTCGGCAGCGGTCACATCGGGATTGACCACCTTATCACCTTCAATCATCGGTAAGGAAGGATAGTCCTTTGGCGCTTCCGGATGATGGGGCCACATATCGTTGGAATAGGGCAAGCCGTAGTATTCGTCAAACCCGTGGTGAACAGGCAGGAATTGCGGATGATGTCCCAAGTGCCATTTACCGAATGCGCCGCAGGCATAACCTTTTTTCTTGAGCATTTGCGCAATGGTTTCTTCACTGTCGGAAATTCCTACTTTGGCATTTGGACCTAATGCGCCCGAAAAACCGATACGGTTGGGATAACAACCTGTAAGCAATCCCGCACGCGAGGCGCTACTTACAGCTTGAGCGCTGTAGTATTGCGTAAACCGCATGCCTTCGACACACAAACGGTCGATGTTCGGCGTTTTATAACCAAGAGCTCCTGTAACGGACAGGTCGCCATAGCCCATGTCGTCAAGTAAAATAATGATGACATTGGGACTTTGACGATTATTTGCCCCTGAACTGCGTCCGGCAAGTCCGCTGAAAGCTGCCGCGCTTAGAAGAGAATAATAAACTGACTTTTTCATTGGAAAATAATTATTTATGTACAGAATTATTGTGCAGGCGCCGACATGGAAGGCGGTCGTACATCAGAAGAACTGCCCCAACTTTTGTTAGGTCTCGAACCCATCTGAAAAACAAGCCTTCCACCCTGAACTATATCGGAATGATTAATCCATGGTTGATTAAACGGTTTTCCATTGAGCGTTGCCGACTGAATATATTTATTCTGATCCGAAACATTTTTTGCTTCAATAACAAATGTTTTTCCATTGCCTGCATTGATCGTAACTTCATCAAATAAAGGACTGCCAATGTCGAAAACAGGTCTTCCCGGACATTGCGGATAAATGCCCATAGCGCTCAATACATACCAGCTCGACATTGCGCCTCCATCTTCATCGCCGCTTAGTCCGAAAGGAGTTGTATCATACCATAATTCCATGATTTGACGGACTTTGTTTTGCGTCATCCATGGCTGACCCGCATAATTATACAGGTAGGGAATGTGAAAAGCCGGTTCATTGCCATGACAATACATTCCCATAAGTCCGGTCATATCCGGAAACTGTGCAAGAAATTGCAGTTTGTCCATCCTGTGTCCGGTGACAAACAATTCATTTAATTTGGCAATAAATTTCTCATCGCCACCCATCAAATTTATCAGTCCCTGCACGTCGTGCTGCACATGCCATGTATATATCCACGCATTGGTTTCAGCAAAATATCCTTCGCCGGCAAATCCTCCGGAATATTTGGGGTCAAACGGTTCAATCCATTTTCCATCGGCTGATTTCGGCGCCATCATTCCAATTTCGGGCTTAAAGAGATTTTGATAATTATGCGCCCTTTTCATAAACAGTTGGTAATCATCTTCCTTCCCCAGAGCTTTTGCTAATTGCGCTAAACACCAATCGTCGTAGCAATGTTCCAAGGTGACCGATACGGATTGTCTTCTGTGCCAGCCGTCAACTTCTTTCACCCATTCGTCAACCCCCGGTTCGGGAAGCCAACGTACCTGATAGGGTAGTTTTTCATATTTGTCGTATTGTTTGTCCGGGTTAAAGTCCTTACGAACAGGCAAAGCCGGATAATATCCTTTATCGAAATAACACTGTTCCAATTCCGTTATATACATTTCATCTTTCCAAGGTATCATGGTAGCTTCCATAGCATTTTTTCTCATACCTTCGTAAGCTTTTTCAACGTCGTAATCGCGTAATCCCCTGAAATAGGCATCCACTATAACTGCCGTAGAATGATTGCCGATCATCGCACCTGAACTTGGTAGCCAACCGGTTTCCTCATACCTTTTAATCCAACTTTGTATGGTTTTATTTGTTACTTCCGGTTTGATCAGGTCTTGAAGCGGATAGGCGCAACGGTAAGTGTCCCACACATTTCCCATTCTAAGGGCGCGGGTACGGTGAAGCGTTGTATAAAAAAGCGCCCGCTGTTTTTCCGTACCTCCTTTTACCTTAATCAAACTTAATTCTTCATTCCATAATTTCTTTGCTTTATCTTTTACCTGATCGAAAGACAGGCTACTCGCTTCATTAGCGACAAAACTTCGCGCTTCATCACTGCTGTTGGTAGATATTCCTATTTTTAATTCTAAAACTTTATTGGAAGCGTTAACCGGATAGCTTACATAAAAACCTGTTTTAGTGCCTGTTCTCGTTTTAGAATCCGGAGTAATCGTATCGTTCTGCCAAGTTCCGCAGGATGTGAAAGGCTTACTTAGCGCTGCATGAAAATAAGTTTTTCTGCCTCCCGATTCGCCTCTTCCCTGAAAGGACGACGTTTCGCCTTGAATGATTTGATTGTCTTTAATCTCAACATTGGCATTACCGGACAAATTGAAAAGCAGGTTGGATGTTTCGTTTTCAGGAAAGGTAAATCTGAAAAAGATAACATTTGCTGTTACGGTAAATTCAGTATTGATATTGGGGTCTTCAAGAAGAACCTGATAATAATAAGGTGTAGCTGTTTCCAAATCGTGATCAAACTTTGAAGCATTTTCTGCAAATCCAACTTTCACTTTACCTGTGTTCGCCATCAAACTGCCAATTCCTAACGGAAATCCATACAGTTTATCAGCTAAGTACCAATCGGTCATTCCCGGAGTGAATGTTGGAAATAACCCTACCTTCCCGTCCGGGACTTTTATGACGGGCGTAGTCCCGCGCGTCTTTGGATTAATAGTTCCGATGTACATATATACATCATCCACCGGAGTTTTTCCGGTATCCGTACAGTAGCTCAGTAATATTAATGAGCATAATGCAAAACAGTGTAATAATTTTTCTTTTGTCTTCATGACTGATTAATTTTTATTGATATAATTGATAATAGCGCAAAATCGGTTTTGCGCTGTGCAAAGATAAAAAGTTTTCTTTAAACTTCAATTTATTTTGTTGTTTTTAACAAAAAGAAGCAGCGGATATTGTAAAACAAAACCGGCTTCCTTTTCCTTCCTCACTTTCCACATGAAGCTCGCTTCCATGCTTTTCAAGCAGTTCCTTGCAGACGATTAATCCTAATCCGCTGCCCTGTTCGTCGGCTGTTCCGCGACGGGATTGCCGGCTGTCTAATTGGAACAGGTTGCGGATTTGCTCTTCGCTCATGCCAACTCCGGTGTCGGTGACGGAAATGTGAACCTCCCCTAACCCCTCCACAGGAGGGGAATTCTCTCCCCTTTCGAGGGAGTTGGAGGGGGCTTGGAAGGCTGTCAGCGTTACCGTACCGCCCGCCGGCGTGAATTTGACGGCATTGGTCAGCAGGTTGCGAATCACGGTGGAGAGCATATTACGGTCGCCGGTAATAAGCGCGTCTTGAGATTGAGGTAAAATAAGAGTGATTCCCTTACTTTTAGCCATATTGCGAATCAGTGTGGTGTCGGAAAGAAGGTCGGAAAGCGTAAATGTTGTGGGTGTGTATGCCATTCTTCCGGTTTGAAGCTGCGCCCAGTTGAGCAGGTTATAAAGCAGTTCGACTTGTCCGTCCGCCGAGTTCAGCAGTTCTTGGTAGTAGTCGGTCAGCGCATCGACATTCCACAAGCCTGCATTTTTAATCAGCAGTTGCAAAGCGTCTCGCTGTGCGATAGCGGGATTTTTCAGGTCGTGCGAAATGATGCTGAAAAACTTGTCTTTCGTGGCGTTCATTTCGGCAAGGGCGTCGTTGCGTTCCGTCAGGGCATGGTTGCGACGGTTGCGCAAGCGAAGCATATACCATAGCATGGCAAGTATTACGACAGACACGGCTACGCTGCCCGCCAACAATCCGCGTTGCAAGTTTTGTTTTTTGATGATATTTTTTTGATTTTGGATTTCGAGTTCTTTCTTTTCGGTTTCGTATTTGACTTCAAAATCTTTAGCATTTTTCATTGTTGTTTCGGTATCCATTATACTTTTAATCGAATCAGCAATTGCGTCATAATAACTGTATTTGCGAAAATCATGCCGGGCAATAGACAAAGATGAAAGAAATGAATTTAACTGCCACTTTTCTTGCATAATATCCTCCTTTTCAGCATATTTAAGAGCTTCATATACATATCTCTCCGATTTATCAAAATTTCCCTTTAAAAATTCGATATTGGCAAGAGTTCTGTACGATCCACTGATAGCGTGTATATCGTCAAATTTCAAATCATATTCCAAAACTTTTTTATCGTACATTTCACTTTTGTCTAAATCAAATTTTTTTAAAGCGATAAAACCTAAATAAGAATGAACGGAATTTAATGCTCTCTTGTTGTTGTGAAGCAGACAAATACGTTGAGTCTCTAAAAGGATATTTTCCGCTTTTTCAAGTTGGTTATATTTTATAAGAGTACTACCATAATTGATAAGAGCGTACGCCCTTCTAATGTCATCAGGTTGTTCATTCCAAATATCAACAGATTTCTTGCCGTACATGAGTGCTTCGTCTTTCATTCCTATATATTTATACACAACTCCCATTACACCATAAAGTTGGGAAATTAATGGTTTATTATTTGATTTTTCAATAGCAGGCAACGCCTCCATATAATATTGAATGGCATTTTTATAATCAGTTTTTGTGTTATAGGTGTTACCTATACTCATCAATATTTTTGCAATCTGTATCTCATTCTTTTCCTTTTTTGCCAATTCAAGAATTTGTCTATTAAGAACAAGTGAAGAATCCAACAAACCTTCAGTAATTAATACGTTTGTAAAACCTTTGACAAAGAGATAACGCCCTTCGTTCCAGTTTAATTTTTCAGTTAAAGCGCTTGTTTTGAGGTAATAATCTTTTGACTTTCGGGCGTCAATTCCAAAATATATATCGCCAATTTCAGCGTACAGTCTTGCCAGATTCGTATCCTGTTTAGCAGTTGCTGCCAAGCGCAGTAAGCTGTCAAGTTTAACATTACCGGTAGATTGTATCACCGTATCTATTACAACCGCCTGTTTTTCAACCGGCTGTTTATCGCCTTTGCTACAGGAAAAAGTACCGCCGAGCGCAAAAATCAGGGCGGCATGAATGAATTGAGAATTGAGAATTGAGAATTGAGAATGATTTGTTTTCATAAGGGTATAATTATTTTAGTACACATCAAGCGTTATTCTATCAACCAACGTTTTATTCCTTTCTCTGTTTGCGAAAATTCTACGCCGATTTTCACCACTTTGCGATGGTCGGCGGTATAGGGGATCGCATAATCTTTGCTGTTAATTTGTGCAAGTGCGTCTTCGGCTGTTGCGTTGTCGTCCATTTTAAACTCGAAAACGAAGATGTTGTCGGCAGTTTTTACTACTGCATCGGCTCTGCCTTTGTTGTTTTTTACTTCGGTTTGCACAAACTGACCCATCAACGTGAAAAGTTGCCAAAATACAAATTGATAAAATTTTTCTCTTTGCAATGCTTTGGGAATTGCATCATATTCAATGGTGGCGAAATATGCCTGTAACATCCTCATTGTCCCTTCAATGTCGCCAAAGCGCAGAAGTTTGATAAATCCTATTGCAGAAAATTTTGAAGAAGAAGTACCAAAAGAAGGAGTAAATTGCGGTAAAAGTTCATTCAGAAAGCCATATTTTACCTCATCGTTGGGGAAGCCAAGCGTATATTCGTTCAATTCGCTGTCATATTCCTTAATTGTCAGGTAGCCTGTTTGATAAAGCAAAGGAACATAGTCGTTGTTTTCAGCGCGATAGTCCAAAAGCGAGTCTGCATCAATAGCGACATTATTTTCAAGTATTGGAATGTCAAATCCTGTATTTGCAAGGTGTTTTACCAAGAAAGTGGGCGTGCCGGTGGCAAACCAGTAATAACGATATTTTTGTGCCAAAAAGGTGTTAAGCAAACTGAAAGGATTATAAACACCGATTAAATTTTCAGAAAAATGATAACCATTGTATAGTTTTTGCAATTCAAATAACGTTTCTTCGTATGTTTTTTGCGTAGTTTCTGCTAATGCTTTAATTTCAGGAACAAAGTTCTCTTCCATTTCTGTTTGCGTGATGCCGCAAATACCGGAATATTTACTATCCAAACTAATATCAATAAGTTGGTTTAAATCGCTAAAAATACTTACCTGTGAAAATTTTGTAACGCCGGTGAGAAAAACAAATCGCAGATAAGCGTCTTCGGCTTTCAACACGCCGTAGAAACCTTTTAAAATTTTACGAAATTCTTCGTTAAGGACACTATTATCTATTGTAGAAACCAGCGGTTTATCGTATTCATCAATCAAAACGACTACTCCTTTGCCCGATTGTTCATAGGCTCGTTCTATAAGTCCCGAAAAACGAATGGCCGGCGTTGTGTCTAATTCATCTTTTCCCCAAATTTTTTCCAGTTTCCGTAAATTTTTATCTAAAACGGCATAAAAAGATTTTAAATCAACGTAACTTTCGCGATTAAAATCCAAATAAAAAACAGGATATTGAGTCCATTCTTTTTCGAGTTCGGCAATTTTCAGTCCTTCAAAAAGGTCTTTTTTACCTTCAAAAAACGCTTTGAGTGTGGAAAGAAACAAACTTTTACCAAATCTGCGCGGGCGACCGAGAAAGTAAGGACGGCTGGTTCGGGTCAGTTGGTAAACAAATTGCGTTTTATCCACATAAAGGCAATTATCTTTACGCAGTTTCTCAAAATCCTGTATGCCAAT
>Ga0209629_10001327_pt1 | contig 15459 bp, 12 predicted proteins | sample TergutCu122P5_FD_187286 | JGI IMG/M metagenome (GOLD analysis project Ga0209629, IMG submission 187286) | Cubitermes ugandensis P5 segment gut microbial communities from Kakamega Forest, Kenya - Cu122 P5 (SPAdes) (version 2) | ecosystem: Host-associated > Arthropoda: Insects > Digestive system...
TATCGCCACAACCCTTTAAGGTTATGCTTTGGCCGCTTGAGACGGGTCCCGCCGGGGTACAGCTGGCGGAACTGCAAGCCGAACCCGCCGAGGTTCTAGCATCCGTGCAACTGCATGTGCAGGGGGTAGTGCAAACACTGCTGACGCAGGTTTGACTGCTGTTGGTGCAACAACTCCCGTTGCAGCATACGTAGCTCGTGTTACACGATGTGTTGTCGGCTGAGTTTGTGCACGTGGCATAGTTCGGGCTGGAACCGCTGCATGAACAGCTGCCGCCCCTCTTGCAAACACTGGGATTATTGGAACAGCTGCAGGTGCAGGATATCGGCTGGCATACTTTATTCGCCTGCGCGGCGCCGGCCGGCACTTCGTATCCGGATTCACAGGAACCGCAGTGACAGTATAGGTTGACCTGGTTGCCGCCTGTCAATTGGGAGGAAGTGGGCGGAAAGCTGCCATTCCAGGTCCAACTGGTGCAATGATTGGAATCCGCAGCCCCGCATGATGCCGGCCTGTTGTAATCGCATGCAGTGTTCATATCCGACGTGCAGCCGGACCAGTCATAAGTGCCGGCATCACAGCCGGCTTGAAGCGAGCAACTTGCCCCGAATGCGCCGGAAATTCCCAGAACAACTATGCAAAGCGTCGCAAAAATTATTTTCGCATTAAACGAATATTTCCTGGAAACTTGGTTCTCTGGTGATTTTTTTTCGGGCAAACAATTTTTTAAATCCCCCATCGTTTTCTCCTTTAATTTATCCAGCAAGCCGGTGCCGTTTTGTTATATTTTCGGCCGATTGCGGCTGGTTAAGCACTGAAGAAAACTGTCCTAAAAAAACGTTCCGTTTTTTAGGATAGGAATATGAACATCGGGAAAGGCGGATTTGCGGGAAATTTAGCAAAAGAAAAACTGGGGAAAAAAACGGAACAATTTTTTTCCTCAGTGGTTATGCCAGTCATATTAAACGTAAACTCTAAAATATGCAAGCGGAATTTACTTGGCGACACAGCACATGCGATCGGGCGAACCGGACATCAGGATAAATTCGGGCGGCAATTTGCCCATAACCGGCTTGTTAACCCCTGCGCAATAATTGTCCGGATTATTCGCTATGGCGCGCGCGATATTGGCCGCGGCGGGCGGCGGCGCGGATTCGGCGATAGCTTTTGCGGGCGCGGGGGCCGGCGTTGGCGCCGGCGCCGGTTCCGTAGCTTTTTTGGGCTTTGCCGCGGCGACGGATTTTGGCGCGGCGGCCGGTTTCTTGGCCGCGGTTTTAACAACCGGTTTTGCCGCCGGCTTTGCGGTTTGCTTTGCGGTCGGATGCGCGGCCGTCTTGGCAACCGGTTTTGATGGTCGGCTTTGCCCCGCGTTCGCCGGGGCGGGTTTTACGACAAGCCTCTCTTCCGGCAATATTCCGCTGGGCGCGGCCGGCGCGGCGGCCGCCGAATTATAGTTGCCGTCAAACGTGCCATAGATGGCGCGCGCGGTTCCAAAGTCCGCATTCGGATCATATGCGCCATACATCGCGCGGGCCGCGACAGCCGGCGCGGCCGTCGGCGCGCCCTGGGCGCCCGCATAGCATCCGGCGGATTTGGGATCCCATTTGGTATCTTTGGTATTTACAACAAATCTGTCCCATTGGGGCACGCCGGCGCAGTTTATCGTGGGATCGCGGGCTATAATCGTTTCGGCGTTCGCCGAAACAATGATAAACAAAGAGCACAGCGCAAAGAACAAAGCGCAAATATATGCTTTATTTATTTCATAAAAAAATCCGTTTGGTTTTTTCATCATTATTTATTCTTTGACGTTCGCTATCTAAAACCTTATGCTGCCCGCCAGTTTGAACTGGTGCGTTTTGAAATCGCTGTTTCTCAAAATCTGATACCCCAGTATCACGTTCGCGCCCGCTGACACCGCGAATTCCACTTGTCCGCCATAGCGCAGCCAGAGCCGGCTGTATCCCTTGTCAATCTGCCAATCGCGATACGCGGGCGATTCGGAAAACTTGAACTGGAAATCCCGGTCGCGCGGCAGCAAATCGTATTCCAGCCCGAATTTCAGCGAAGGCCGCACGAACGACCAGTTCCCCATAAAAATATCCTTGCCCAGCGATATTTCGTATCCGGGCGTCAGCACGAACGAGTTTCCGGATTTTATATCCATAAAGTTCCGGCCGTTCGCCTTTTTCGTAAACGCATACCCGCCGATATTTCCCGCATAGGCGTATGCGCGCCCCGTCAGATAAGTATTGAACAGCCGGTGCAGCAGCCCCAGCTCTAGCGTTTCGTCCACAGTTGAAACCGAAGATTTCAACGGGCCGGCCAATGGCGAGGTTTCCTCTGCATTCAAATAATGCACGGTCAGGTCCGCTTTCGCGTATGCGCGTGCCCAAGACGCGGCGTCAACCGTTCCATACGCCCCGAAATTAAATCCGTGTCCGCTGACGGAATTAAAGTTCAAATGATTGTATCCCAGATTCAAGCCGGCCATCCAGCTCTTGCCGAACTGGTAATCCACGCCGCCGATAGCCGAGAGGATCGTTCCGCCGCCGCCGGGCGAATTTAGCAAAATCTGGCCCCACAGCACGCCCCGATTGTGATACCGCTGCCAGATAAAGTCGTCCAGCAAGTGATCGGACACGTCGTCGCGGATTATCCGGCCGGATATTTCCGCGCTCCGACTTATCCTTTCGGTATTGTCCGGCGCAAACTGGCGGACATAGTTCATCGCGCGGATATATGTTTGTTCCGTTTCGTTCCCCGGCATGTCGCGCGTCATAACGAACAGAGCGTCCAGATTCGCTCCGCCGTTCACCATCATCTTGTTATATATGTCGCCGTCGGGAAACAGCAGGCGCAAAAGGCTGGAATACTTGCCGCTTATGTCGCCGCCCGCGCGCGCCGCGATCAGGTCGTCTATGGCCCGCGCCATCTGCATGTCGTTGCCGGTCGGCCCCGCGGCGGGCGGCACGTGCGCAACCAGGTCCGCGATGGACCGCGCCGTCGCTATGTTCAGATACAATGCGTCGCCTTCAACGCTGAACGTTCCTTCTTGAAACAGGTTCGCACCGCGCGCAGAATCATGCAGCCACACGCCGGCAAGCGTCAGCGCCCCCATGTCCGCAATCGGGGTATTGCTTTGCAGAACCTTGATCTGGGTCGGTTGCTGCATCAGTCCGTCCACTATGATTTCTATGTTCGGCGCGGATGTCACGTCGCCCATATTTTGGGCGACGGTCACGCCGGACGCGTCAAATCCGCCGACATTAATCAGCGCGGCGTCCGCGTAAGGATCGTAAACGCCGTCCGGGCCGGCTATATCCTGGTTCAGCACCAGCTGCAGAAACGAATTGTTATCAAAATAATATATTCCGCCGACATTTATGTTCATCCGGTCAAACGACGCCGGGCCGCCGTCCGCGTTCGCGGGGTTGAGCGATAACCGCACGCCGTTTTCCACATCGCCGCCGACGGTAAGATTTTTTGCCGCGACGCTAACGCCCGTTCCCAGATTGCCGCCTATGTTCACATTTCCGGCATTGCCCGCGTTAAGATAAGCGTTTCCGGTGACATTGCCGGATGCGCCCGCAAAATTTATGTCCGCGGAATTTATAATCAGATTGCCCGTGCCCGCCGCGACCGGGCCGTTGGTCGCGAAACTGCCCGCGGTTATAGTATACGTATCGGTCGGCGCGGATGCCGCGATAAAGACCGATTCGCCGCCCATCGGCGCCGCGCCCATTGTCATCCCGCCGGCTACCTGCATTGCGCCGCTGACGGCCATCGCCGGCGCATTGGCGTAATCGGACGGATTCACCGACAGCCTGCTGCCGGAATTCGTGGCAAGGTTTCCCCCGATGTTCACGCTGTTCACGTTCAGCGCCATATTGTCCGCCGCCCCGCCACCCATTACGAAATCGCCGCCGACAGACAGCATCCGCGTGGTCACGGACGAATTGTCGCCGATTATCCCGAATCCGCCGGAATTGTTCGGAACGGCGCCGTTGTTGTTCCAGAGATCGCCCGCTATACTTATATAGTCCCTGGCCTCAAATTCCAGCCCGTTGACCGGGCCGCCCAAAGTATTGTTGAAATTTGCGGAATTCGCCGGCACACCAAGATCGTCATCCGCGGTTACGATTATAGAGGTAAAGTTGATGAGCCCGGCGTTCTGCACAACATTGCCGACGGCGGTAAAAGTGCCGCCGCCGCCGTCAACCGCCGGCGCGGCGCGCGCGGCGGAGCCAACGAGACAGAGCGCGACTGCGGCGCAAAATAAATAAAGACGGCGTTTCATACCCAGGATTTTCTTCCCTTTTCCTAGGTATTTTATCACAAAAACGCGGCAAATAAAAGATTTGGAAAAAATTTATCAACACCGGGGGCGGGAACAGAAATTTTGGTCCCCCATTCCTATTTTATAAACAGCGCCGGATCCATCGCCGTTTGCAGCCAATACAGCCCCAGATGCAGATGCGGGCCGCTTGCGCGGCCGGTCGCGCCGACGCGCCCTATGACGGTGTCCGGCGTTACCCTTGCGCCGGACCGGACATCCAGCTGGCTCAGGTGAAAATAAGCCGATGTTATTCCATGCCCGTGGGAAACAAACACTGTCTTGCCCGTCAAATACATATCCGCGGCAACAACCACCTGTCCGCTTGCCACCGAACGCACGGGGGTTCCCGACGGCGCGGCAATATCCAATCCGTTGTGCGGCGATTTGGGAATGCCGTTGAATATCCGCCGACTGCCGAATACGCCGGATATTTCGTAATTGGCCATATCCAGCGGCGGATTCAGATTCATAAAATCAAGGGACGCGTCATCCGCCGATTTGCCGCGCGCGGATTTGATGCTGGCGTTTTCTTTGTCTATGCGTTTTTGAACATCATCGGAATATTTTATAAATTTGTCGGGAACGCTCACGCTTTGCTCTTGGTATTCTCGCTGGCGTATATTATATGCATACGTTTTGCAATCGCCGTTCCCGCCCTCTTTGCAAAACATCAGCTTTAACGTTTTCGGCGCATCCCGGCCGAATCCTATGACGAATACCCCGCCGCTGCTTATTTTTTCTTTGTTCTTTACGCTGTCCGCTTTATATACTTCCCATCCCTTGGCCTCGCCATACAGCATTCCGCCCTGGGTCGCGACGCCACACAGTTTCGGCGCATCCGGCGCGATCCCCGCTATATCGCAATCCGCATGCGCGCCGAAAAACAACAGAGAAAATACAAAAACCGGCAATATCCTTTTCATAACTGCTGCCCGTCGTCCTTGAAAAAATCTTTGCCTATAAAGAATAAAAGATTCTTTCCTGTTTCCGGCCGCATTTTATCGCAGAGCCGCATGGCCGCCTCTATCCCCGCCATATCCAATCCGGCAAATTGGATCTTTCCGGAAAACCCGGCCGGCAAAGAATCAAAGAGCCCGAACAACCGCCCGACCGTATCGTCCGAATTTTGCTCTTTGGGTTTTCGCCGCGCGGCATCGGCCGGCCGCGCCGCGTCCAGCAAAATCCCGCTCGCCCCTATCTTGTCCGCCTGGAAAAAGATATTCTCCCAGTCGTAATAATCTATGTCGTTGAAATCCATGCCGATGAATAACTTTCGCCCAAAGAAGAGATCGGGTTTAACCGGAAACAATGCGGATACAAACGCGCCCAGGTCTTCTCTGGCGACCATCAGCTGCACCGCGCCGGCCCCGTTTTTGAATGTCGCGCTTATCTTTTCGGACAACCTGGCGCCGAGGCTATCTTGATCTTCGGTTTTCGGTTTTCGGTTTTCGTCCATGCGCGAGAAAATCTCGGTCTTTGTCTTTTCCAGCCAGGACCACAGCATATGGATGTATTCCGGCCCGGCCGATACGGCCGGTATATTTTCGCGCGCGGCCAAATCAGCGGCTTTTATCAGCTCGGTCGCGTCCATCTCGCCCCAGCAGGACAAAGCCAGCCTGGATTTCGCATCGGATAAAGTCTTGGTATAGTCAATCATGGGCTACTTGTCGTTAGTCGTTGGTCATTGGTCGTTTTTCCACGACGATACGATCGGCAAACTCGGTTATTTTCATTGTATCACATTTCGGAACTATGATATAATCAAAAAAGAGCGTTGGTTGACCAACGACCAACGGCCAACGACTATGAAATATTTTGACCGCTTTTTGCTGGGCGCGCTGTGGCTTATCGCAATGGTGCTGTGCGCCAGCTTTTGGTTTAACGTCCGCTTTGGATTTGACTTGTTCTCCCGCGCGCATTGGAAATACCTGGCGAATGTCCAGGTTGATTCCGCGACCGTCTCGCCTTGGTTTTACATTTCCATGATTATATTGTGCTTTATCGCCTTGGCCGGCCTTTACCTGATATTCCGCTATACCGGGCGAAAGGTTTCGTTTGCAAACCCGGGCCCGGCCGAATACCCGCGCGCGGCCCCGGCGCCCGAACCGCAAAGCGCGCCGATCGTCGCGGCGCCATTGCCGCCGCCGACATATCCGCCCGCGCCCCCGCGCCCGCCAAAGCTTTCCATTCCGGCGGCCCAGCAATTCCAGCAGACGCCGGCGCCCCGGGCGGCGCCGGTTATGTCCCCCGCGCCCGTTGTCACGCCGGCCCGCTTGCCTGCGGCGGCAACCAACCCCCCGGCTGTCCCGCCTGAATCCGAAGGGCGCGTCAGACAAATAATCCAGGCCGCCGGATTCGCCGTCCGCCCCGCGCCGAATATCGGCGGAATGCGTCCGAACGTCTGGGCATTGGGCAGCGACGAAATTCTGATCATCGGCATAATCTGCCCCGCGCGCGGCAGCATAACGGCGGCAGAGGGCGGCGCGTCCAAATGGAAAAGCGACGACGGCGAATTTGACTCGCCCGCCTGGCAGCTTACCGGCGCGATTGAAAAATTGCGCGCCCTGTTCATTGAAACATTGGACGAGGAGATAAAGATCTCCATCCGCCCGTTTGTGGTCATGGATGGCGGAACAATCGTAAACGCGGACAGCGTGCGCCCGATTTGGAACGCATTCGGCATAGACGTCTTCCAAAACACGGACGAGCTGGCCAAATTCATGCAGGATCATCAGAATCGCGCCCTTGGGCCGGACGAGCAAGGAGACTTTGACGCATACGTTGAATACATAGACACGGTGGCGGATTATTTTAACAACCAATAGTCGTTAGTCAGTAGTCGGTAGAAGTAATTTATTCTAACGACCAATGACCAACGACCAACGACCGACGACCAAAAATGCAGTTTACAAAGCAGGCGGCTGAAAAGCGGCTGGCAGACTTTTTGATGGATGATATGCCCGTGACGGAATGGGCGGCGCGACAGGTCGCGATCGCGCCCGATTGGTTCGCAAAATACAAGGCCCTGCGCCGCGAATTCATGGAATCCCTGTCCGATTCATTTGAAGAGCTGTCATTCCTGAACCTTTCCAAAGAGGCGTTCTTTGCGCTGCTCGGCGGGCGCGCGTTGCCTGAAAACACATCGCTCCGCCTGCGCGTGCCGCTGGCGTTCGGCGGCAAGCTGGACGTAAAAAACATGTTCATGTGCAAAACTTTTCCGCATTCGCACAATCTGGACCGGTTTCTGATAGAGCAAGCCGGCGCCCAAACCATATGGCTGCCCAATCCGGCGAAAAAAATCTATGTTCCGACAAACCTCTTGGGCGGGGGCGACGGCGGAAACGCGACCGACGACAGATTGTCCCAATACGCCGCGACAATGCTGGCGGGGAGAGAGTAGCCAAATTTAAGATCTGCGGATTTAAGATTTTAGATTTATAAATCTTAAATCCGCAAATCTAAAATCATAAATAAAAATGACCAAGATTGAATTCTTATCCGAAATGAAATCCCGCGGCGCGATAATGCTGCCGTGCGCATCCGACCGCGCGCTGGAACTGGCGCAGAGCGCGCTGCAGCAAATGCGGGCCGCGATGATGCCCATGGATTTGCTGGACATGTATCGGCATGACGCGGGGGGGATATTGCTCGGCGATGCCAATATATTCGGGGCGCAAGAGCAAGACAGGCCGGCCGCGATGTATGCCGTCCCCGGCATTGTCCAGGTAAACCGCGAACTCGGCGGCATCGGCGGCATGCGCGGCCGTTGTATTTTCGGGCGCAACGCATTGTTCTGGTTCGGATGCGACGCGTTCGGCAACGCGTATATGCTGGACAACCTGACGCTGGCGCCTTTGCGCAAATACGAAGACATATTTCGGGCGATGACCGATTGCCTGGCAGTTGGAAAGATATGACAAGTCGTTAGTCGGTAGTCGGTAGAAAGAACTCATTTTATTGACTAACGACTACCGACCAACGACCAATGACGAATAACTATGAAAAAACTATCCGTAACCATTTCCGGACACCGCACGTCCATAACATTGGAAGACGAATTCGCCGCGGCGCTCCGCGCGATAGCGGCGCGGGAAAACACCAGCATCGCGGAATTAATTGCAAAGATTGATGAAACACGAAAAGACAAAACAAATCTATCTTCTGCCATTCGCATATTTGTGTTCAAAAACGCAGCATTGTAGGGGCAAAGAACCACCCACCAAAATCTGCGATTTTGTCGGGGCCCGGTAATTATTTGCCCCTACGGTTCCGTCCGCGTGTGGGGACTAAGACGACTATTGCCGCAAATGCCAAAATAATCGCAATCGTCCAATCGCGCCCAAGCGTGCGGTAGGGCGTCATATGCGCGCCGGACAGCGTTCCGTCCAGAATGCCGGCCGTCCCAAGATCCAGCTGTGAAATCACCCGGCCGTCGCTGCCCACGAACGCGGATATTCCGGAATATCCCACGCGCGCGATCGGCAGTCCGGATTCAATCGCATACCGCCGCGCCATGTCCAGATGCTGGAACGGGCCGATGCTCTTTCCGAACCAATTGTCGTTCGTTATGTTCACGATTGCCTGGGGCGCGGCGCCTGCATCGCGCGGAATCAGCGAATCGGTGAAAATAATTTCATAGCATATCGCCGGCGCGAAGATGAATGTGTTTTTTTCGTAATTGGTTACGGTTTCGCTTATAATTTCTCCATCGTCATCTGTCACGGTTACCTTTTCTTCGTGCGTGTTGACCACTCCGGAATCTATTATTTCCGGGCCCCTGCCCGCCGCCAGTTGCCCGGGCGTCGGGATAATATCGCCAAACGGCCTATATTCTCCGAACGGGACCAGATGCGATTTGCTGTAAAGATTCCCGATTATTCCGGATGCCCCGGCGGCCGTGACCATAGAATTAAAGAGTTTGCCGTCTTTGTCCGACACCGCGCCGGATATTAAAGTTTGCATCCGTCCCAACTCCTTTGCCGGCGGAAATTCATCGCCCGAGATTATAAACGGATACGCCGTCTCGGGCCATACCACTATATCCGGCGCCGCGCCGGTTTCCGTTTCGGTTTGCGACAGCCGCAATAACGTCGCCACATTATCGTTTGCCTCTTGCATATTCATCTTTGCCGATTGCGTCAGCGATGGCTGGACCAGCCGGATTATCACGGGATTTTTTAATGACGGCCGATGGCCGGCGATTTCAATATTGTGCCGGCCGGCAACCAAGCCGGCGATCAGCAGGGGAACAAAGATATAAAACGGGTATAAGTAATTCCTGTGATCCCTGGCCCCGGCCCTGTATTCCAGAAAAGCGTTCGCAACGCCAAAGATAAGTCCCAGCAACACGAACGTCAGGCCGAGAGCGCCCCAGAGGGACATAGAATTGGACAGCCACGGATAGGGCATTGCAATGTTCGCCAGCGGATTCCAAGGAAATCCGGTCAGCAGCCATTCGCGCAGCCATAGAACGAATGTCCATAACGCGGCGAACGCAACGACGCGGCGGACGCCACGCATGCGCGTCCAGGATGTCAGCGCGACCGGCAGCCCGAATATCACGCCGCTGGCCAAGGCTATTCCCAACAATCCCGGAATGAACCAAACCCGCATTTGCTCCGCGATAACCGGGTCAACGAATATGGAATTCAGCATCCAGTAAAACATGGACGTTCCGTATCCCACGCCGAACCAGAATCCGGCCGCGTATCCGCGCCAGAATCCTTCGCGGTCGTTTGAAAAGATATACAGCGCGGCAAATCCCAGAACCGTCGCAATGCCGATGTAATAAGGCGCGAATCCAAGCGATGCCAGCGCGCCGGCAAACAAGAGCGAAAACCGAAAACCAACGGCCGAAAGCCATTTTGCTTTTTCGGTTTTCGGTTTTCGGTTCTCGGTTCTCGCCTCTTCATGCGGATTTTCAAATCCCAGTTTTTTCATAATTTTCATTTCCATGCCTTCCATAATCTCCGCATCCTTGTCTTTTAGATGGTCATATCCCAAAAGGTGCAAAACGCCGTGCACGACCATATGCGCCGCATGCGCGGTAAACTTATCCTTTTGTAGGGGCAAATAATCATTTGCCCCTACGACCTCTTTCATCACCGTATCATACGAAATAAAAATATCGCCCAGCAGCTCCGGGTCGCCCGTTTCAAACGAAAGGACATTCGTAGGCTTGTCCATCTTGCGGTATTTTTTGTTCAGTTTTCTGATTTCCGCATCGTTGGTCAGAACAATGGATATCTCGCGCGTGATATCGCCGAACGCCCGGCCCATGCCGACGACGGACATCCAGGGAAACAAAACCCTGTTTGATTTCTTTATGACATTTTCGGTCTTGTCCTGCGCCATCGCCGTTTCAATCGCGACATTCACAAGATGCGCGAAATCTATTTTGTATTCGTCCCATCTTGAATCGTTCACAGAAACAAAGGTTTTGACTGGCATAGGAAAATCTCTATTTGTGATTTATGATAAAACATCGTCCGGGGAAAATCAAACCAGAGTTTGATATATTGTGCCGACTGCGCCGGATTTTTGACCCGACGTGTATTGGACATACACGAGGGTTAAAAATTCGGCGCAATGCGAACCGGTGAGAAAATTACAACACATGCCTTTTATTATTCGCATCAGGCTGGGACACAATGCCCTCGTGCTCCATCCGCTCTATAAATCCGGCGGCCTTGTTGTATCCTACGGCGAGCCGCCGTTGGATATACGAAATCGTCGGCTTTTTATCGCGCACGACATACTCTACCGCCTGCCTGTAAAGATCGCCGTCTTTCTCGTCCTTACTGGGCTTCAGCCCGGGGATCAGTCCGGGAATGCCGGCGGCGGACATAATATCGTCGTCCGAATCCACGCCATCTACATATTCGGGCGCGGCCATGCCCCGCAGGAAATCCGCCACTTTGTTGATTTCCTTGTTATCTATCAGCGCGCCGTGTATGCGCACTGGAACGCGGCCCGCCTCGGAAAACAGCATGTCGCCGTGGGCCAGCAACTGCTCTGCGCCCTTTTCGCCCAATGTGGTGCCAGAGTCTATGCTGCTCCGCGCCTGGAAAGAAATCCGCGTCGGGAAATTCGCCTTGATGACGCCGGTGATGACGGTGGTGTCGGGACGCTGCGTCGCCGCGACCACATGGATTCCGGCCGCGCGGGCCTTTTGCGCCAGTCTCTGGATACAGGCCTCTACCTCTTTCCGCGCAACGCTCATCAGATCCGCGACCTCGTCCACTATCACGACTATATAGGGCATGTCGGACAGGTCTATCTCTCTGTCTTCAAATTCCAGCGCGCCGTCGGCGTCCGTTCCGACGGCGACCTGCTTTGTAATCTTTTTGCCGGCGGCGCGCAGCCTGGATACTTCCGCATTGTATCCCTCCAGATTCTGCACGCCGACGTCTTTTAATTTCTTATACCGCTCCTCCATCTCGCGCACCGTCCATTTGAGGGCATTCACCGCGCGGTTGGCGTCGGTCATAATGGGCGCGACCAGGTGCGGAATATCGTGCCACAGCGTGAAATCAACGCCCTTTGGATCAACTATGACCAGCTTGCATTCGTCCGGCGTAAAGCGATACAGAATGGACATGATTATTGATTGAACAAATACGGATTTGCCGGACCCGGTGCGGCCGGCGATTAATACGTGCGGCATTTTTGCCAGATCAAAATACACCGGATTTCCGCCAATATCAACGCCGAGGGCAAGCGGTATGTGATACTTTGACGCCTGAAAGTCGGGATTGGTGATCAGTGTCTGAAACCGCACTATCTGGCGGTCCAGATTCACCATTTCCACGCCGATGTAATTAGTGCGCGGAATATGCGCTATGCGGATGTTTTCCGCCGCCATGGCGCGCGTCATGTCTTTCACGGTGTCGGTGATTTTCGCGATGCGCATGCCGGAATCGGGCTCAAACTCATACAGCGTGACTATGGGCCCGGGCTTTATTCCCGCAACCTTGCCGTATACGCCGAACTCTTCAAAGTGCGCCTCTAACGCGGACGCGTTCCTCTTTAATTCGTTCGTAATCAGATGCTTTGAAAATACGGATTTTTCCAGATATTCCGGCGGCGGCAGCTGGTAATTTGCGTGCGCGGCGGAACGCGGAACGCGCGGCTGCTTCTTGACCGCGACCGGTTCGGGATCTTTTTTCTTTCTTCTTCTTTCTTTTTTCGGCGTTTCTTCTTCGCCGTCATCTATTTCCTCTGGCCGCTTTGGTTCAACCTTTACCAAATGCAAAACTCCGCCGATCATGCGCAGCATTGCGAAAACCGTTCTGGACACGCGCGCGACGTCGCGCCATTTGATATGCAGCAATAGCCCGGCAAGCAGCAGAAACAATGCGCATAGAACGATTCCGACCGCCAGTGTCCCGCCGCCGATCAAGCGCGACAGATCGCCGGCCACGACAAATCCGACAATGCCGCCCGCCGACGCGCCCGGCATCAGGCACCCAAGGCCCGCCGCGCCGAATATAATGGCCAGGAACGCCAGAATCGCGTCGTATTCCGGACTGGGGTTTTCCAGACGCGCGAAAATAACAACGCCCAGGCGCATGATATAGACAAACAGAAACAGCGCGGGCAGCCACCCTATGCCGTAAAGCATAAAGCTTATTATATTTCCGATAACGCCGTGCGCGCCGAAATTGGACGCCGCCCCGAATCCGGCCAATGCCGAATCATGCAAAATCAGCCCGGCCAGCAATATCGCGCCGAGCGAAAAGATAAGGACGCCCACCAAGCGTATGGCGGCGGATCGGATGAATTCGCTGATAAATTTCGGCAAAAAGCGGGTGCTTTGCGACATGATAATCGTTGGCGGAATCTAACTACTCCCCCCTTGGGGGGGAGTCGGCGCGCGATTTTGCGGGCCGGTGGGGGGACAAAAATTCCCGAGGCCTAAACTCTCCGTCCCCCCACCGGAAAATGCTGCGCCGATACAAGGCTTGCATTTTCCGACTCCCCCCAAGGGGGGAGTAATTAATTCTATTTTTTCTTCTTTGCGACTTTCTTCGCAGGTAATTTTGCCGCCTGCTTTGCCGCCGGTTTTTTGGCCTTGGCCGTCGGCGCCGCATCGGCGTCCTTGTCGTCGTCGTCTTTTTTCAGTTCTTTCTTGAACACGTTGATTCCGTTTGCGATATTTTTCGCCATTTCCGGAATCTTGGCGTGGCCGAATAAAACCAGAACCAAAACCGCGATAATCAGTATGCTCCAAAAACCTGGTCTTTCCATTTAATGCTCCTTTGTATGACCGAATTATATCACAAGATGGCGGATTTTCAAATAAAAAGTGATTTCAAACAAAAATTGTGACGTAATTTTTGTCATTCCCGCGCAGGCGGGAATAGGGTCTATTAAATATCAATGCATGAACTATGAAAGTAACTCGTTGTTTTATTTTCGTAAATTATAAGGTTGTTTTAAGTTTTGGATAGTTTATAGACCCACTCCCGCCTGCGCGGGAGTGACAATTTTACTTTAAAGAATTAAACCTTATTCTCATACACATACAGCCAATGCTGGCCCAATAAATCTTTATGCAGTTTGAATTTCCGTGTCGGCCGCCGGTTCGGCAACGGAAAATCCAGAACCAGCAAAACGCGGAATTTGTCCGCGACCGATTCCACGCGCGGCATCATCGGCGTCAAAAGATACGCCGTCCCGATATCGTATCCATCGGATTTTTTAATAAACCTAAACGCGTCGCCAAATCTGAAATTAACGTTTTTCTCGCGCCAGAAAATCCGCGCGATTTTTGAAAAAGTAAACGGCAGGGGCATGCGCTCGGTGCCCAAAACCCGCATCTTTGGAAAATTCCGCGCAATAATCCGTGCCATTCCGCCATAGCATGACCCGATGTCCAGAACCGTCTTGGCATCGGAATAATGTTTTCGGATTTCGGATATAACGGCGGCGCGAAGATGCGCGCTACTCGGGACCTCTGGCGCCTCGCGGCGCACCTTGGCGGCAAACATCTCTATGGCCAAAGTAACGAATATAAGATCAAAAAGGGCGAATACGACAAGATAAAGCCAGACCCAAAACATGCGCCCCTCGTTATCAATTTATTCCGGGTTTATTTATCAGCGTATAAAACCGTAGGGGCAAATCATTATTTGCCCCTACAAACCACAAATCACTGGCATACCGTTACCATTGGCCGGTCAGCTTATTGGAACAACCGACCAAGGCCCCATTGTCGCCCAAGAGCACGCTTAACATAATTCCTATTGCAAACAGCACGCCCAGTCCGACCAGCATGGCGACGCCTTTCTTGCGGACGTCTTCCTTGATATCAACGGTTCCGGCCATGATCCAGCCCCACGCCCAGGCGGCCAGAACAAACGCCGCGCCGACAAAGGCCAGAACGCGCAAAGTTTGGAATACGCCCTTTAATTTATCTATCAGCTGGCACAGTCCCTCGTTCGCGGCGAACGCGCCGTTTATGGTCGCCATCAACAGAACGCCCGAGAGGACAATTTTCTTTGCAATATTTTTCAACGACATGTGTAAGCTCCTTGGCTTTATATTATAATTCATTATAGCATAAATCATAGGCAAATAAAAATGTTTTTTATGTCATCCCGCAGAGCATTGCATAGCAATGCGAGTGCGGGATCTCGCAGATTTCATACGATATAGGAAGAACTTCTGTTCAGCCAGATCCCGCACCCGCCGCTGCGCGGCTCTGCGGGATGACGCAAATCATTAATTCGCGGACGGTTTCTGCCCGAAATTCGGCGGGACGATCATTTTCTGATTCTGCGTCACAATCGGCTCGGTCTCGCACGTGCTGCACGCGGCCAGGCCGAGGGCAACAACAAACAAAGAACAAATAATAAATGCTTTTTTCATTTTGGTTTCCTTATTTAATTCCCCTCCTTCGGAGGGGTGCCGAGCCCCGGGGTCCCCGCGCAATCGCAGATCGCGTGGGGTGGGCAGGGCGAGGCGGGGAGGGTTGGTTGAAATTTATAAAACCCTCCCCGTCAATTTTGCTTGCGAAAAATTGCCACCCCTCCATAGGAGGGGAATCTAGTCCGGCAGCTTTACCGCCGCGGCCATCTCACGCACGAATTCCAGCAACGATTTTGTTTCCTGGGCGT
>Ga0209629_10001328_pt1 | contig 15457 bp, 12 predicted proteins | sample TergutCu122P5_FD_187286 | JGI IMG/M metagenome (GOLD analysis project Ga0209629, IMG submission 187286) | Cubitermes ugandensis P5 segment gut microbial communities from Kakamega Forest, Kenya - Cu122 P5 (SPAdes) (version 2) | ecosystem: Host-associated > Arthropoda: Insects > Digestive system...
TTCGAAGTGGGCAAAAGAATGGGACTGGTAAGTGTAATATAAAACTTAATTTATCAACAACAGTAATACAGATACTGTACATTGCAGAAAAATGAATTAATTAGTCTTCTTGAGTCATAAATATTAAAAACCGTTAATTTCCTTTACTTCCTGAAAAACAAACCCGTAAGAAATGAAATTATGGTCCTCACAAAATTTTAAAAGAATTAACAGAACTTTTGAAATACTCGTAAATATTTTATTCACACTAACCTTCAATTCAATTAACAGTAGGTCTATATTCTTCATTATTTACGTTTATAATTACATGTTACTTTATAATTTTCATATTACGTTTCATTTCGATGTTTCACACCAGCAATGATACTGGTCGCAACACGGTCATACTGCCACGGTACATGACAGGCAAATTTGTATCGTATTTTCAGAGGTGTTTTTCCTGTGCTAGATGCTTCTGACTGAACAATGTCTTGTGTAACCTTTCATAAATTAATGTACCTTCAAAACGAAAGCCATCCCCTTTTGCGCACAAAATTATGCAGTACATATGACGTAAGCTTTACCTATGTTTTGAGCACTGTCGACAGACACATTTAAGTATCTGTGGAAAATTTTGCACTTATTACTTGAAATTCCAAAAGAGCATTCGATAAATCTCCTTGCCTAGACTGCCTAAAGTTATAAACTTTTTTCTACAAACAATTTTTTGTCAGAATATGGTCTCGTAATATGTGTCGAAAGACAAAAGCTTCATCGCCTACGAAAACATGTGGAAGGATGTTATTACTCTCCCCATTTACAGAGCGATGGTCAGGAATATTACATTCATTACCAGATATCTTATTTAACACACTGTTCTGGAAAATATGGGTGCCAAAATTCTTGCATTATGCTACAATATCAACGAATGTGAAATGGTAGTTGGCATCACACACAGCCAGTAGAACAACTGAGAAAAAACGTTTATAAGTACAATACAGCGACTCACTACTGGATTCACTATCCGAAGTGTTTGCCACATATACGACCAATGAAATTCGGAAAGTTGGCACATTGCTCGAATTTTGGGGAGATATGTAGCCAATCTTCTTGTGATGGTACAGACATGAAGCTCAACTGCAGTTCTTCCCAGATCGTCTTGCAAACTTCTTGAATAATTTTACTGAGGGTTTGAATTCCTATTACATACCTAAGATACAAATCAGATAAACTGAAAGTACAAGCCAAAGTACCTGTAAAATATGAAGAACTTATAGGTGTATATTCTGCGCCATAAACAGACAACAGTACCTAATATTTTACATCTATTAATTGTAGGTGTTTGCAGAAAAAATCGAAAATTAAGGGACTGCTTTGCCAGAGAAATGACAAAGAAAGAAGTTAGTTTCCGGTTCTGGCTGAACACAGCATACAAAACATATACGAGTATAGGCCTACTTTGATGACTTGTTTTTGCGGCCGAATTTAAAGAACAGCATTACTTCAAATCTTGATGACTTGGTTGATATCATGCCTCATTCTAACAACACCGAAGAGTCGGAGGGAAAGAAAAGAAAGACCAGCAAGCAAAAGAAAAAGGACATGTCGGACGTGACCAATTGTGCGCGATTCTGCATCAAGTATTGACAAGCGGTTTGCAGTTCACAAGCAGATTTCAGATGACGAAGATATACTCTCCACGCTATCATTTGTGAAGAACCTGAAAGACAATTCGCCTGACAGAAAACTACAACATAAATGGGATATTATATCAGTGATTTCAAAACACAACAGCTTCTTTTTCCCCCCATCACTTGCTGTAAATCCTTATCTTCCTCCTACTACAAATCTATACCACCGTAAAACCTAGGTTATTCACAAACCGCTCAACCACCACCACAACTTTTTCACCCACACTCTCCAATTGAACCAAAGCCACAGCAGCAACATTATCCCTTTTTCATCCCAATCAACTTGCACACGTGGGCCATTCACACAGTGAGATACCTTGTTATGGATTTAATTAGTGATGAGTACAGGAGCTAGTATATACTCGTGAACTGCCACAAATAATTTGTAAATGAAGTTGTATTTAGCCTAAATTGTAATCTGAATAACTTATGAGAGTGGGTAATAAAATAGTGTGATTGCCTGAGTGTTAATACAGTCTCTCTCTGGGTGGTATAGATTTCCTCATGTCTTTTTGTGCAGACTACTCAATAGTCTCGTTAAGTTCTTCAAAAGAGTCCAGAAATTCTAAAATAATTTTTTAAAAAAAACTTCGCTTCGTCTCTCCTCGGATCTTCAAAAATAGCCCGAAATGACCCTTCGTTTGTCATATTACAGAGTGCACCCACACTTTTCTTCCTCCCTTTTCTTTTTCAGTTCTCTTAGGACCCACACAGCAATAATGTCTAGCAATGTACTGAGCGTTCGTTTTCAGATATGATAAGGATAGTATGTCCGGCGTTATGGCGATAAATCCTCGTGTGAAAGAGGTCTGAGGGAAAATGCGGAAAAAAGAATTTGTCTGCTCGTTACCACTTTAAACAGCTGTTGTGAAGTGAAATGTTGTTTCTGCTCTGTGTAAATTCGTGGACCATGCACTACCTTGGTATTTTGTACGATATATACTATATATTTCGCTGTTACCATATCTGTGTCTAACGTGAGGAAAACAAAATTAGAAGACGAGGAACGTGTATTAAAATAATGGGAAGACGTGTACTCTTTTAGTATAGTGTGCAATAAAACTGCCTCATTTCTAGCCCAGTGGTGTCAGCTCCAAAAGAATGAAATGTATGCTGCCGTTACAAAACGTTACAAAAACTTGTTCACGAAGCCAAGAGAAGATGAATTAAAGGAAATGAAATGTGAATTGAAGCGGTAGCAGAATATATCTACACTTACGACAAGCAAATGAAGCAGCAGTTTAGTATAGCGTGTCAATTTAGAGAAATGTGTAAAAATTTGTGACGTTTTCAATTGCAACTGACCAGCGCACATATGTTGAAGATATTGCACAGCTTGCTGTTTTTTACGAGGTGTTAATAAGAACTTCTAATTCGTGAAGGAGCTTTTAGAAATGCTCCACATGAAAGAAGGAACAGGTGCTGATGAAATATTTTGTCAACTCGTAACCCTTATAAACAAATTCGACCTGCGTTTGGAAAAAAAAATGGTTGGGTTTGTTCGATACGGGGCTCCGGCTATAACTGGCAAAAACAAAGGCGCTGCATAAACATTAAAAAAATAAAAGAATTACCGGGAACGACTTCCTTTCTTAGTTCCCAATATATTCTACATCAATAAACACTGCGCAAAGAGTTTGAAAATGTATCACGTAATGGACAATGTTATAGAAACTGAATTTTGTTCGTGGAAGTGCTTTTAACCACTGTAAATCTGCAGCACTATTAGACATATTAGAAACTGAAAATTATGACAAAATTTATCATATTAATGTAAGGAGGTTAAGTCGGGGTCTGTTTTGAAACGACTTTTTGATTTGTTGAATGACATCAAGTTAATCATGGAAAAGAAAAGAAAATGTATTTAAGAGCTGAATCATACAAGGTGAATAACCGATCTGGCGTTTCTTGTAGATGCGAATGATCATTAGAATAAACTGAACAAATAACTACAAGCTTACCAGCGAGATGTACGAATGACAACAATATTAAGACCTTTTATGTCAAGTTTCGACTGTGGGAAAACCAACCGGTAATGCATAATTTTCCTCACTCTCCACACATGTAGTAACGGACCCTAGTTATCCCGACCGTATTCAAGAATATTCCAAGTCTATTTTTTCGCTTCGCAAAGAGTTCGACGAACGATTCCAGGACTTCAAAATTATGCAACCGGTTCTGTTGACTACTTTATCTTTAAAGGCAGATATTGAGAAGGCTCCAGAAAGTCTGCAAATAACATTAATTAATTTTAAATGCGATACTAATTTCAGGCAGATGTTTTGTGAAAAAAGATTTTCAAGACATTTTTATTTCCTGTGGCTGAAAGGAACGTTTCCTGTATTCAGATATTTTGATTTAAGAATGACTGCGACGTTCGGCAGCACTTACGCGTGCGAACAATTTTTCTGCCTTATGAACAATAATCAGCGATAATTCGATCTCTTGTTACAGATGGGCACTTTTGAAATCTACCATGGAGGTGGTTTCCAGTAATATCTCACAAAGCAGAGAAATTCTGTCCAGTTCCAATTGATGCCAAGGCACAAGGCAATATACTCAGTGGCTGAGGTACGATTTGAGCAATTAGTAGCCTGGTAATTTTTGTAGCAAAAAATTAAAAAGAGTTTCCCTATTAACTGAAGGAATTGTTGTACTGGATACATGATCGTGAAAAATGCGTAGCGTACATCGACAGCCGCGCAGTAACATTTTGAATAAAACTGACCTGAAAATATGCAGGAGGAGGAGGAGGAGGAGGTGGTGATGGTGGTGATGGTGGTGGTGGTGTACTACGTTAATTTTAAACAAGACACACAAATTTTACTCCTGAAAACGTTATGCGGACCCTGCAGCCCGCCACAATTTTTAATTACCGAATTGGCCCGCGTTCAATTTGAGTTTGAGATCCGTGGCGTAGTTGTTATAGTCACCAGGCTACACGCTGGACGGCCGAGGATTCATCGTTCCATTCCCGGCAGGGTAAAGATATATTACATTTTCACCACAGCGTGCATACTAGCTCAGGGGTCCAGCCAGTCTCCTATTCAGTCAGTAAGGAAAGTACCCTCTCCCACCCCCCCCACCCACCTGCGTAGAGTGGTCGAGCGCGTAAATGATCACTCACCTCCACCTAGTGCCCAACTGTAAGGGCGGGGTTACACGTGAAAGTAAAACTCGCTACAGCCTCTCTCAGCTATTCTCGAATTTCCCTCACACGCCACACACCTGCAAAAATGTCTCTATGCTGATGGCGTGACGGGAAATCGCGAAGCCAACAGTGGGGACGTAGACTTATCATTCATGAAAGATTTCTAAATAAGTTTTAAATAAAATCCTTCACATCTCACAGGAGCTGGTTCTTCGGATCGAACCTGAACGGGCGAGCTCAAATTCCCCCTGGGACATTTAACGAAAATTTCGCGCACGCAATTTTTCGGAAATATCTCTCATACAGCGTCGGGCTAAGGACGGCTCGACACAGACTCACACACATCAATTGATAATTAAGGTAAGTAGACAAACACAGAACAAAGAAAATTACAACTTGAACATCAGTTTCTCCTTCCACCTTACACAATTATCCGTGGGTTAATACAGTAATATTCAAAAATGAATTGGAAGGTTCCATGTCTGTAGCTTCCCTTCTACAACATCCATCTCAGCAAAAGGACTGTCAGCAGCAAGTAATTCGTCTCTTAGAACATGTTGCGCCGCATAATGGTGCTGATGCTAATATTAATGGCGCACAAAGCAAGTGTCTCGTGTTGAAACTACTCGCCTCAATGCACTACACTTCTACATGTGACACCTCATTTCTGCTACACGCATGAATTTCACAAGCATACTAACTTTTTTAAATTTAGCACTTTCTTCTCTTTATCCTAACCCTCTCAAGAAAACTATCACAATGGCAATTATGTATCACCGTACACATGCACAGTGCACAAAATATACTCACACACACTGTTTAAATACCATAGTACGCACAATAATATACACATGCACATACGCGTTATCACCACGAACTCCTGTAAAAGAACCCCACAATGGTGACAAAGGAATAATGATATGACAATGACTGGATTCGAATCATACACCCCACGATCAGCTTTCACGAGGTCTTCATGGCCCTCAGCTGAACACACGAGGCTGCTTGTGTGCTTTCTCTTCAACAGTGGCCTCCACACATGCATCTATCCATTCTATCCGTAAAACCCCAACGTCCTACCTCCGTATCTACCACGCCATGCATAACCACGCAAGTGCGGTATGCACATAATTCAGTTCATGTTTCCAGAAAAGTGCTTGCTTGTGAAAGACACCACGCATCTTCCCATCCACGCCGGAAACTTCAAAATAATAGGGTGGTATTAGCTTAATTATGCGCCAGTTGTCTTCACATGGCCTCAAAAGTTTACCGGTCACTTCTTTCAACGCTTCAGACACCGGTTGGCACCGGGAGAGAACCAAATCACCTATCTGTGATTCCCATTTGTATAGACCCCTTTTTTGACCCTTAAATCTTCTGCTAGCCTTCGACTTCATTCTTATGTAGGCCTTTAACACCTTGTCAGACAAGCTTTCATCTGGTGATATCTGATCTGCACCTTTCTTCAGAAATTTCTTAAACAGATCTCGCGGCGACTCGAACGTCAATTCTAACGGAGAGAAACCAGTTGAATTCGCCACAGAACCATTTAGCCATTCCTCTCTCTTAGGTAACAATTCTGGCTACTTCCGATGGCTGTTAAAATAACAGATCTTACAAAATTTTCAGATTTATTTCCTACATCGCTCAATAGGAATTGCTTGCGGCCTTCTCATAGGAGAGAATTTCACTTCAATATCCACGTCTGCTAACCGTTTCTTCCATACTGGACTTGTGAACTGTGTCGCATTATCGTTCAAAATAAACGTCGGGCGAGTTACATTTGCTATATAGTGCGAGGTGTCTTTCTGCAGACACGTCTTGGAAGTAGCTGCCCGCAACGCATACAGCTTAAAAATCTTCGTGAACACGTCCAAGCAAATAAAAATATAATGGATGCATCCACGCCCGCTAGGCAGTGGTCCATACACGTCTAATGCGCAAATTTCTCCTACGGCTGTAGGTATGTGACTCCTGCATTCCGTCTCAAACCTACGAGCAGTCTCCAGTATGTAACGTTCTTGTCCTTACCGTAGATTTCACGTCGAACTAAATATCTACCATTCGGCAAGTTCTGTTGCTTAACAGCTTGCATTAATGTAGAAATTCTTAGATTTTTGGCTCGTTAAGCAGACAAATCCCTTACCTTCTAACCAACCGAATTATCAATTCCGAGGTGTATGACGGATACCATGAAACCGGGTGGCTGCGTGTGTCCTAATTCCCTTTCATTTAGACCCCTTAGGTTGCGGCTCAAAGTGTCTGCGATAAAATCGCTCGCGCCGCTAACGTGCTTTACCCGCAAATTGCACTCCTCCAGTTGCAGTATCCACTTCGAAATCCGATTAGAAGTTACTGCACGTTAATTAATGAATGACAAGGCTTTTTGGTCCGTGTTCAAGCTTATCTCGTGCCCATACATGTAAATTCTGGATTTTTTCAAGGCAAAAACAATAGCCAGGAGCTCTTACTCTGCAACCGAATATCGCCGCTGTTTGGGATTGAGCATGCGTAAGGCGGTCGAGACAATATAAGTCCAACTTCCTCGGTTCATCTGCATCAGGACCGCTGCCACCGCCTTTCCACTGGCATCGGTATTAATAATATCAAGTAGTGATTCGTCGGGATGAGACTATTGAATGGTATCGGAGAACTATGCCCTCAAAACTTCTGCAGTTCCGGAGGCCACTTCCCTCGAATTCTTTTCTTCAGTATCGCTAGCAAAGGCCGAAAATTTGCATAACCTATTACGAACTTGTGACGGTAACTACCGAGTCTAAGAATTGTCTTAATTGCCTTCGATTTTCGGCCGATGGATAGCTCAAGCGGCTGCTATCCCCCCTTCACGAATCACGAGCCCGAGAAACGTAAATTATTTCCTGTAAAAATGACATTTTCTGCACTGACTGTAAAGTTGGCACTTCTTAGTCTTCGCATTACTGTATCCAAATGTTCCAAATGGAGGTCTAAAGTCGGAGAGTATATCACTATATCGCACACACATGCAAAAGTACAGTCGCATGTGTCAGGACCAAGAATAGTTTGCAGAACCCTCATGAAGACGGATAAAGGGTTGCGAAAACCGTGCGGCGTTCGCGTAAACTGATAGACCAGGCATTCGAAGAGAAACTCTGTGTACTTTCTGGATTCCTCTTGCGGACCGATTTGCAAGAATGCCGATGATAGGTGTGTAGTAGTGATGAACCTCGACCCGTGAAACTTCTGCAACGATTCATTTATCGGAGGAGCGCTGGATCAGTCAGTGGCCACTTGTTACATGCCGCGCATCTACACAGGTGCGTGCGATTTTGCCTTTTCTCAGGGCAAAAGTAAGGGGGTTAATACGGCTGGAGTTTGGCACTTCAATAATATTGTCTTCTAACATCTGTGTGATTTGTGCACGCACTCCGCTTCTCACGGAAAACGGTATAGAGCGACTGTGAACAACCAATGGCTCTCCAGACGTAACTTTACACTGATATTCAATAATATTACATCTGCCTGGCTTAGATGTCAAAAGTTCCGTATACTTGAAATGCATATTAAACAGTCTACTTTTCTTTCAGGAGTCAAACAACTGGCTTCTTTGACTTTCAAGAATAGATGAGATTCTCGAATAGACCCAGTGTCTGCCAATTTTGATTAAGGGGGTTTTCCTGGCGTCTTCGCAAGTCTAGAAGTCCTCGTACACCTCTATCCTCACTACTTGGATACTCTCCTATGTACATTTAACAAGGTAGAGTACTCTTTCCTTTCCCTTCTCATCTAAAATTTATTGCATATACTCTTCCTGCAATAGCAGCGATACTCTCGCCGCTTAAGCGCGACTCTCCTTCCACTTCAACTTTATTTCCTCGGTCTAACTCTTCTTCTGTTTTACTAGTCCTTAAACCTGCGATTGTGAAGTCGGCAGGTAAAGCGAAACTTACATGATCCACTGCAGCGATAGGTAGGTCAACAGGTTTGTTTTTCTTGTTTAACACCGACCTCTTTCGTGTCTCCTCTCCATCCATTTCTTCATTCAAGAATTCGTGTTGTCTGACATTGTCTCCAAACTTCGTATACATGCATCGATCCTTAAAGTTCATTCCAACTTCGTACTAATATAAGATCTGCCAGCATGTCAGGCGCAATAATGAACGCCTGTTAGACAACGTCACTGCACAGTATACAAGGAACTAAAACCTGTTTCCGAATTTGCTTAGTTCGGCCGCCCCAGGCCTAGATTAAAATAGCCCTCGTTATAGGGATAAAAGCATCTCCATGCAACAATCATTTAATTTTCCGAAAAGTTCTTCTAACAACACGCAGAACTCGGACCCCGAATCAACTACTGCCGTCACCTGCTGATTACCAGTTTGTAATTCTATATGAAACATTTCTGAACTTTCCCTTTATTAATTTAATAGGCTATATTTTCAACTGGTCTAAATCCCAGTACTCTTGGAAAGTTTTCCCAATCGGGATTATTTTCAGACACTTCAAAATATGTAAAATACTTTCTTGGATCTGCGTGACAACTTGGGACTTCAGAACCAAACGAAGCACCGCCCCCACTTGTTCGTTCTGGCCTAGTTTACCTGGGTAAGTACGCTACTGTCCTGATTACTGCGATCGGCGCTGTTTCTCGGCGCGAAAAATTTTGGGTTCAGATTTAGGCTTACTGCGTCACTGCTCATACGCAGAACCCCTGGGTTACCTGGTTGTTGCCTATCTCTGTCTTGGAAAGAGCTCCTTTCTCTTTTATCTGGCCGTAATTGCGCTGTTGATTCTGACTGAAACTAGTACTATTCTGATATCTTATGTTTCGGACGTTTCGGTAACTTGGCGTTTCCTCGTAATTTCAGTTCGAACTGGCCAGTCTCGTATATCACCTGGCTCCTTGTTTTGTCTCTGTCGACACGGGTTTGACAGACGGCCTTAATAAGCCTCCATAGAATCCAGTTTATTGAGGAAAGTTAATGCCTCTCGAATTGTTCGTACGTTCGCTGACAAAAGCGTAGGCTGAGTATACGGAGAAAAGGGGCCTGTGATGGTTTCTACGATGTCTACTTCGGACAATCTAGGTGACAAATTTGCGGTCAAGCTTGAGTATCGTAAAGAGTGTGCGGACATGGAGCCATCTTTCGCCTTATCACACTTATTTTAGTACAATGAGCAGCGAAGCCTAGCCTGCGTCTGTGGCCCCCGTAACAGTTCGACAATCGTCTGTTTGAATTGCTCAGATCCAGTCAAATCCTTACAGTGTCTAACCACTGGCTTGTATAACCATATAGCCTTCTTAGCTAATGGAAGTTTGACCGATTCTGGCACATTTCTCACAAGGAAATAAAACAGTCCAAATCCCAAGGAAACTGAACTACACTTTGCACCTCTCAGTCACTAAATTTTGGCAAACTCAAATAGCTTAAAATATTCCCGTAACAGTACAAATTTCCTGTCTAGCGTTTCCATGATCATCTACATCTGTTCCAGTATCAGGCATACTACACAATACTACTACATCATTAGCCCTTTCATGACAGTTCTCACATTCACTCTCCAGATGGTCATCAGAATGTTGGGAGCCATTCACTCCTAACCTCGTAGAAGGATGTCGTTCTGTGCCATATTCAAAGCCTTTTTGTCGTTTCCAACTTAACGCCGGACAACAACAAAGCCCGCGGCAGTCACTTGTTCCTCTAGAGTCTAACCTAGAACTCAGACCTTCAAACTTAGGAGTGCTATCTCTGCCTGCCGCATCTAGCTTGTTATTCAGCGAATTGATGCTTTCAATAGGCATCTCCTTTCTAATTTCTACAAGTTCTGTGAATCTCTACCAAGTTGTTTTCCAAATTCCTTTTACTCTCAATCAATTTAGTTATAATATCCACCTGATTGTTTCTGGCTTCCGACATTTGTTGGCCCAACCTCTCATTCATAATTTCAGTCTAAATATTTACATCCACAATATCCTACTGAGTTTTCTTTTCAAGGGATATCATTGCGATGGATAGCTTTGGTGTCTCACGTTGCAGCTTTCTCACTAACCTGTCGTTTGTCCTGTCTATATCTTCCCTTATATTTGTTCCATGTCATCCATCCTTTCCTTGTACTCCCCTTTCATCCTTCTGCCCTATCCGTTCCCTTTCTAACTTTTCCCCTTGCATCGCCTTCCAAATCATACTCAGTAAGTCAATGCTAGTATTATTGCTCTTTATTTGCATCTTCACCGATAGTACTAACTTCTTCCTATCCCCCACTTGTTTCCTGTATCTGCCCAGCGCTTACGCCAGCTTCTTCCACCTGCCCTTCAATTCCTGTACCTTTGGCTGTTTCACTTCGATTTGACGGCTGGTGGCAATAAGGTCACTTTCCCTTTCATTGTCACTATCTTCCTGCACCGGCAAACACTTGCTCGTTAACAAATGACTTGCCATTTTAATTTGTTAAAGACTGACTTGCCTCGGCAAATATTTATGAAAGACTTCTAAAAAAAAATTAAATAAAACCCTTTATATCCCAAGGCAGCTAGTTCCCGGGATCGAGCCTGGAGCGGGCGGGCTCTGCAGCTTGCGAGGAACTGCACAAATGGCGATCCGGGAGGTATCGACAAAAGATGAAACGACAAAGTTATTATGATTTGGTGTCACACGACTGAGGTTGGGGAAAATCATGCGCATAAGTAACAAAGATCGCGAAAAACAAAAGTGGTGGCTTTCTATAGATGAGGCGTTTTAACTACATGGGCTGAAGTGTGGCGAAAAATTCACAACCTTCGAAATCAGTTCATTGTATATTGTTGTATATAGTCTACTCTACCTTGTTTGCGTGAAACAGACTAACAGTTTGTAGGTAGGTAGGTTTCACCCTTCCATAGGCCACGCAGGCCCTTAGGGAGAGTAGAGGTATAGCTCTACTCTAATTTTGACCTCGGCACTAGAAGGGGGTGAAGGGTCAGCGTCACGCCCCGGCCGCACCTTACCCCTGGGAAAGACCCGGTATCCATTGTACAGGGCCTCAGGGCCGGTCTGGACAGGCGCGGAAAATCTCGCCCCCACCGAGATTCGATCGCCGGACCGTCCAGCCCGTAATCAGTCGCTATACCGACTACGCTACCCGGCCCACTAGCAGTGTGTAAACTGCATAAATTGTGAATGTGAACCTGCAAACTGTCTTACCAAACAAATCTGCCACATCAGTAACGATTCTGACTTGTATTATGAAGATTCCTGGTTCGAATCTCGCAAAGGACACCCACTATCTTTACATGTTTCATGCTTTTCCTAGTTCCATCCTGGAAAATTCCAGAATAGCAAGCCCACCTGAACTTTCAACATCCTTTCAAATTCACTGTCAGCCAATTATTCCACGCCGCAGAGTATAGTTACTAATAGCATAATGCAATGAACTACAACTAATAAATAATTACAGCTATCTTTGACGGAATGCGAATAATGTGTGGTTAACACAGTTAAATGTTTATATAATTTATTCACCCATATGGCCTACGTATATTTAAACCATGTATATGTAATATATTAACTACAACTTATCCCCAAATTTGCTTTTCCCATTTCTTTTCTTATTAATAACTATAGCCATTACACGGCAGCAGAGAGTTTCTACTTCGCGAAAGCGAGCCTTGTCTGGTCACTCCCTGAATGGTACTGCAGTTCCTCACCTCACTTCAGCGTGTTCACAAACAGCTAGTTCTGTCACCGCTATGTTCTTGCTATCAAAACAAGCAGAAATTCACTCGCACGTGTAAAAGAAAATTTAGTACTGACAGTTCTCGCAAGCCCGCTGCTCTCAGAGCAATCTCAGACAGCCAGCTCGCCAGGATTTATTATCGCAACTAAATTTTGTCGCCAGATAGACCTACTCTCGATAGGACTCGCAACAGTTTAATCTCATGCGTAACCCTAAGAATAAGTGGAGCTATCTTTTAGTCTCCATTTGTCTTCACGGCGTAGTAATTATTGCTTTAAATGCACAGGGAAATTTCCGTGAGTTTCTGCCTCTGTGACATCGATATTACTGACTAGCGGACTGTAAGCTACGAACGCACACCCAACAACGTACACCCTTTGAGGTTTCCACACTTCCGATTTCTTAAGGTAAGTAAATATTCCACGGACGAGTGGCCAGGTCAGAAGAAAATAATACTTTCAGCACAAGAAGTAAAATAAAATACGCAGTAGAGTGCAAGACAATGACGTCAAGCAACAGGGGTGAAAGAGAGGCGGGGATTGCGCAGGACAGAAATAAATGATCGAAGGTACGAACTCTTCCTGTCTCACTCTCTGGTAACGGCGCAACATACACACTTCACAGTCAGTTTCCTTTATTTTCTCAGTGAATGAATTTCTCTCACACTTTACACTTCATCGTCAAAGAAAAGTTTACCTCGATTTATGACAACAGGTCGACGATACAGAAATACGATAATGTGACTACATCGATTCGCCTCTTCAAGAAATTTCCCGTGCTGTATGTAAAACACAAGACTACCAAACACAAGTTAGAGAATTCCAGTCTTCTGGGATGTGACGCTGCGTCCCTGGGTACGTGGTTTCCGTTGTTTCGAAGAAAGGTGTCGCTTCCATCTTCAAGAGCTCAAGATCCATGAACCCTTGAAGATGAAAGCCACTCGTTCCAGGCACAAAGCGTTATATCCCAGGTGACCAGAGCCCTCAGTTATATCGTTGCGAAAGTCCCAAAACTCGCAAACACAATTACGTTTTGTGTATGTGTATGTCACCTCACAACACAATTCATCCCCCAAATGTTTTACCCTCTAAGTGCAGGAAATTTTTATCAACTTATGAAGTAACCTACACATGAGTTATAACTCCTACATTCTATCCAGTAGAGTACCGTTCACACACACTTGAAGGTAAGTTATTCGTTTACTTTCGATTAACGGGTTCGTAGAACATGATTTAATTTTCATTCGCGCGTGTTTTTAAGCAAACAGTGGTGTAATAAGCGTTCGAAATTTCCGAACGCTCATGGAAACGAACATCTCTTCCTCTGCAAGATTTGACGTTCTCAGAGTGGCAATGCCGACGAAGATTACATTGTGCTATAATACGACGCCGTGTCGACTGACATTCTTTGACTGCCCTAACCATGGAGGCAGCAAGCACCTGTAACATGTCACCCAATACTAATCCATGGTATGCATGGTACCTGATCAGTAATGATCCAGTGCGTCGAAATTCACATCAAAAATCCCTAACAATTTTGTCTACGTATGGAGTTAAACTTGAGAGAATGTTTTACAGAAGTTAGTACGTCGCTTATACAAGTGGAAGTATCGATAATTATTAATACCATCAGTTTTATCACCCTCATCAAAAGGTAGGCCTACAGACTCCTTCCACTACCGAAGATTTTTTTTTTTCAAACAGTAAGCCTGAGGACCAGAGAAAATAATGTTTCATCTCTGCTAGGAAAAATCTTGCTGGGATTCGATCAATATCCCTTTAACTCTGCATCAGCAATATCAGCTTCAAAGGGACTAGGTGCAGGTATTAATAGCTCAGGTGCACGTACAGGGTGAATGAAATATGAACGGCCAAACCTACAGAAGGTAAATCTACAAACAACACCAAAAAAATGCTTTATGAATACTGGGCTTCTGAAGCAATGTTTCCGAGTTACGAGCTCCTGACGAATAAAGAAAATGTTCAGTGTCCAACTCGAGCATCAACGCAGAATCTCGCATGTCTGAACCGAGGTCGCCTGACTCGCTGAAAAATTCCTGGTGTCGTACCAATCACCTCAAATCCGGTCTGCTTCGTTGGTGCAGGACCTGGATGTCACTGACTTCTTTAGCATAAATAGTAGACTTGAGATGTCTCCTGAGATAAAAATATAAGGGATTTAAATCAGGGGGGTTGGGCAAGACATGCTGTTGGTCCCTCATCCCATTTGGAAACACGTTTCTCACGAATTCCTGAAATGTAAAAAGAAAATGAACCATAAATACTCGTAAATCCTCGTCTGCAGATCTACATCTTCAAGCAGCTCTGGAAGGACGTTTCGTAGGCCGTCATGATAAACAGCCCCAGTCAGACGTTGTGGAAGAAAATACGGTCCAAGAAGTCTGTCTCCTGCAATGCCTGCATGGAAACTCAAGCTGAAGACTTCGAACAGATTCCTTAATCGTCACGAACCCGTAACTTGGAAATCACACCTCGGACAACCTATGCTAATATAATACTCTTTTATTTTATTGTGTTGGTTTGGCAGCGTAATTTAATTGCACGTTGTATTTCAGTCTGCCGAAAACTATTAATCAACGTACCTTCAATAGTTAAGGCAACTGATTCTTTCGCCTATTCAGAATAAGCGTAATCTGTGAGTAGACTGCCCTCCACATCCCCATTGTAGTGGTAGCAGTAGCAGCAGCAGCAGTATTAGTAGTAGAGTTAGTAACAGTAGGTGCAGTAGTAGTGTAGAATAGTATTAGTACAGTACAGTACAGTATAGCATAGTACAGTATAATATAGTATAGTGTAGTATATACGAGGGTTGGAACTTTAATAGTGGCAACTATTTATTTACAACTGATACAAAATAGATATATGTTTCGAAGTTTTACTGTCCTTCAATGTAGTCACCAGCATTGTGTACAACCCGTTGCCAG
>Ga0209629_10001329_pt1 | contig 15457 bp, 26 predicted proteins | sample TergutCu122P5_FD_187286 | JGI IMG/M metagenome (GOLD analysis project Ga0209629, IMG submission 187286) | Cubitermes ugandensis P5 segment gut microbial communities from Kakamega Forest, Kenya - Cu122 P5 (SPAdes) (version 2) | ecosystem: Host-associated > Arthropoda: Insects > Digestive system...
TGGCGCGTCGTTGTGTGTGATCAAGAAACCTCGCAAGCGAGGAGGCTAAAGCCCACTAGAGGGCTGTAAAATACAACCCCCAATGGGGGTTGTAGCGCCAGGAGAAAAAAAAAAAAAATCTCTTATAACAAAACTCAACTCATTTAATGAACATCCCACCATGTCTCACTTAACCTCAACAGGTGCTACAGAAGTAAAATGAACAGGAAGGAGACAACGAGGAGTAATGCAGTTAACCCTGGGCAGATATACTTCAATGATACAGAAATTTCTTAAACAGCTGCTCCCAAATGGATTCTAAAAACAAAAAAGTTGAAGGCTGTCACCATCTATGTAGCGGCATGAAGCCCCACCATTCTGGAAGGCCCCAGAAAAGTTAGATGTATTTCAGATCTTATGTCATACATACTTGGTATGTGACATCTTACACTGACATACCTGCACCCTGTTCAGGACTACCTGTAGGTAGGCACCCATATTTATTTTTGAATTGGGCCCAGACATGTCATGAAACAGCCCTGGATTCCAAAAGTAGTTGCTAGTAATTAAGCTCAACTCAAAATGTGAGCAAATACTTTAATATAAGTCAGCCAGCAGAACCTGATATGAATCAGGACTACACTGTCATTTTACAACAAAACATCAGTCACTTGTCACTTGCTGGACTCTACAGACTGGCTAATAAACTAATCTCAGTCCAACATGTGAACAAAATTTTAATTCAAAGCAAGTCAGCCATTTCTTGCTGGCCAAACCTACAATATAGCTGATTTTATTTTATAACAAACCTGAAAGAAGTTCAGTCGAGCCAGAAAATCACTGACATAACTGCCAAGTGGTTTCAGTGATGGATACGAATGCTTCATCCAGGTGGATGGGACTTTTCTTTGGAGGATGCTCTTCACCATCTGCTCCAACTCTGTTGACATCACTATTAGTCCTAGTACAAAATTGAAACTTTGTAAGTCAGTACTGTAAATATTTGTAGCAATCCACATCATAGTACCAGAAAAGATGATGGCCTACAGGTTAAGTTACAAATAGAATAGATAAGAAGATTCTTTTCATATCTGCTCTGGGTGACAATTGCATTTAACACTGTTGTCTCATCTTCATAGGTTACATACAATAAAATGGTAAAATGATCATGAAGTGAGAAAGTTATGCAAGTGGTCATGTGCTGGAGGGACAAGAAAAACCCACTGAAAATGTCAGAGCAGCAGCTGGGAATCTTATATCCAACAGGTGCTAACCACTTGATCATGAGATGTAGTTTCATATCTGTTGAAATATGCTGAGAATGATTACAGATTTCCTTCAATGTTTGTCCAGCTCAAAGAGTAATGAAAAACTTCACGGTGCCCATACACTTCAGTCAGAGAGGACTAAAACTTTGGGCATGTTATTATCAACAACAACTGAAAAGCATATCAGCAACAATGATACTGCTGAAAGGATTTCCTTAAAACTATTTCAAGCATTGTTTTCAATAAGTGTATAGACATTGGAGTATATGTATAAATTTTCCTATAAAAATTATGTATACATACATACTAATAAAACTACATACAAAATTCACATAAATGCAATCTGCTTTTGACTTCAGTATAACAATTCACCTTTTATAGCCTTCTGAACATTGATAAGGCTGTTTCGGATACATGTCAGCAAGACATTGTACCGTCCCATCTCCTGAACCAACACAGTGTTCATGGACTGATTGTATAGTGTGGGGTACTTTTCCAGGGCCATATCCAGGTCATAGTTCCTGGGAAGCTTCTGCAGAATATCAGCTGACACTTCTAGCACCATTTCATCCAGTGACTTCTCCAAGTTCTGGGATAAAATGACATCCTGAACAGGGAAAGGTCACTAACACAACACATGCATCCATACATACAAACAGATAAGCATTAAAAAGTTATGGCATTGTCAAGTTCATGAAAGGAAATTTGTGAAAAGCTGGAAGTGGAGGCATCAGAGGCATTTTTAAGCAGCTGCAGCAGTAAATGTGTAACTGCAATCCATTTAAGATTTTCATACATAAGCCCAGTATTGGAACTACAATAATCAAATTACACTTCTGGTCTTTAAAAAATAATGAAAACAAATAGGCCTATTAACAAGTACAAAAACTGATTTAAGCCTTCGAGTAAAGTGTTAGCCTGGCTTGGGTGTTATGTCCTGAAAGTGATCACCAAGCCTCTATTTTAATTGGATTTCTCCAACAAAACACAAGTCAAATCCATCAAGGTTTTCTTATAGTATGTCACAGGCAATACTACCCAGCCAGTCACTGCGCACTTTGCCACACTAAACTTTCACTTCCATGTGAGACAGTGTGTGAATTCAGCATATGAAGAATTAAACATGGTTCTATTTTAGCTAGTAATCGAAAAGCCGTAAATTTTAATGCTTCTGAACCTACATTTTAATACAATGTTTTATATTAATCACCTTCACAGTAAAATTTACTTAAAGCTAAAACAAGAGTAAACAGACCGTGCAGAAAGTCAAACAAATCTTTTCTGTCATGCAAAAAATTACAGACCATACTGGCCTGCACAGATACATAGATTTAATACAAGTATTTTTATTGAGAAGCCATCAATTATTTGCACAATTTATAGTACTGTTACCTGCTCTAAACAACGCACCAGCCCTGGTGTTTGAAAAGACGATACAACAGTTAATGCTGTGGCAGCTTCATATTTGCCTTCAGTGCTCAGACCAAGACACCACATCTGTGATCTAGATTGCTGTGTGTAATATTCTATGCTTTATTCATGATGTACATTTCAATTACCACCAATTGCAAAGAGTAACAAAGTGTGGATTTCAGACGTTGAAGTCAATGTTGCCTTTACCATTTTTGTACATTTATTAGCATTTCATCATTAAAAGTATACCTGGGCAATAAGAGAAGAATTGCAAAGCACTGTGTACTGTTTCAAGTCAGTAAATTCATGGTGCTGGCAGTTGTGTTTATGAATGTCCACAATACCAGAAAACCAAGTACCTAACCAACATTGTTTATCCACACTGGTCAAAACTAGTGAACAACAGACAAGTGTTTGAAAGCACACATGAATTAAAACAGACCTCCAACAGGTACATATAAGCAAGTAAGACCCCAACAAAGCTTGTAAAATAAATTTTACTCACCCTCAATGCCAAGTCCTAAAGATGCAGCATTGTGAATCAGTATAATACAGTATACAATTAAAACACACAGTCAAGCACAAACATAATAATGATGATGGATGTGTGCAAATAATACTACTCTGCTTTTACCTGTGAACATTACACTAAGGATACTAGGAACAATGAAACTTTTAAGTTGGAAAACATCAGAGAGGGACAGAAGGACAGGGAGGAACTCAGCTATCTGTGGAGGAGGTCACTATTACTTCAGTTATGTACCCCTGAACAATCTGTTATTCATTGCAAGAACAATGTGTCTTTAGGAGGTATCTGCCACATATACTTACAGTTCTGTCCTAAGCAGCACAGAAAAATAAATAAGAACTGTATTAACAGAATTACCATGTGGATTACATATGGAGAACAGTCAATTTATATACATTAAATACACCTCACACAAAGACAATGTACAACATAACTGTGGAACAATAAATTTATTAATGTATTTTTCAAAATTGTTTAATATTGCACAATTAACTGTGCACGTCAAATAAATCATAGAAGATCTAGAAGGTGCAAACAAATTGTAAAAATAACTAATATTCATTTCTTCTCAGACATGTTTTGACATTTTATAAAGTCCTCTTCAAGAAGACTTGTTGTATCAAGGTTGACATTGGCATGTTTAAAATATTCTTTATATAAATTGATATCAAAACACATATATCCATGTGTATGAATAATGTCCATTTAATATATGAATGTACCTATGTTAATGTCAATGTATATACAGCAATTAGCTACTTTAGATTTATCAGTGTAAACCTGTGTACTTAACATATATGTCTTCTGAACAAGTCTTGCTGAAGATGAGGTTAAAAATGGTCGAAATATGTTGGATAGGAAATAAACCGATATGACTTTTTAAAATTTGCAATTTTGCAATATTATTGGTTTTTTTATGATTATGTCAAAACATTTTTAAACTCACCCTGAAGACAACAGAATAATCACCCTGAAAGATACCTGTGTCAACAGTGCAGTGTTAAACAGCTGCTCAGTCTCCTCTTGGTTCCTGAGGATGTCAGCATTTTCGTGCAAGCCCAACACCTCAGGTTGAGTGTTGAGGGGAAGTTTGTGTGTGTAATTCATGAACACATCATGCTCCTTCCCAATTGGAACATAGAAAAGACCTACATCAAATAAAACACACATCACAAGCTTCTTGAAAGATCTGTCAGTATACAAAGTGTTTCAAAACCTGGTAAAAAACTATAACTTGATAAGAAAGTCTAACTTTGAATCAAACTATTCTATCATTGTGCCTATGGTCCAAAAATTCAGTCCATACCCACATTTTCTTGGCTCCTGAACTATTTATTTGCCCAATGGGGATGTCTTTGAAGTGGACGTGGGATGCTGAAGGAATGTTCACAGTAACAATCACAGTATAACACATATAACGATATTTATTAATGTCTCAAATCGTACAGTATGGCATAATGTAAGTTCCGGCTCAATTGCTGAGATCAGTTGTGTATGTCACTGGGCCTTCCCCAGTGGTGCTGGCAGCAGGCGAAGAGCGGGGCTGCTGTGTAGTGAAGATGCCTTCGTTGGCTGCAAGTGGAGAGCATGGCTGTTGTGTAGTGAAGAGGCCTGCGGTTGGCCATGTGAAATGGTGTACCGCTGGATGCGCGGATGGAGACTGGTGCAGTTACAGGTGCTGAGTGCCAATGGGAAGCGTGCTCTGCTGAGCGGTGTAGTGCCGGGTCCACGAGGCATCGTGGCCTGGCAGTGGGGAGTAGTTTCTTCCTTCTTGATGTCTCCAAGCTGGCTATTCTTATCTTGATGTTCTCTCTTCTTGTAGTGAGCGTTGAATGAATATTCGGCTTTTTTTTCCCCCTGCCAAGCCAAGCCAGGCCAAGACAAAGTTCAGGGAGCAGAGACTTGCGTGAAGCACAAGTCAACATCCCCCTGTCTGTTAGCCATTCCTGCGTTTGACCTCATAGCTGGGCTCTGTAACAGACACCTTAATTCTAGCAAGGGAATATCCTTAAGCTAACGATTTTGAAGTCAGGCTGAGGGTCTTGATTGATCTTGCCAAAGACTAGCGCTTAGGTGGTCCTGGACAAATTATGGGACAGACAAACTTTGCTTGGTTGGCTGTCTGGGTTCTGAGCCCAGACTGGCTCTGTCGCATACTGGGGGTATGCAACTTTTTTCAGGCTCTTAGGTGAAGCCGCCGCGCCTGGGGGGAGTGCGGGTCATTGCAATGGCTTTGCATCGTATAACCTGGCATTTGCCTTACAACTGAGGAAAATCACGTAAATTCCTAAGTCAGGTTAACCGAAAGGCGCTCGGCTGGTCAGCGTCGAACGCGATTCGTTTGTTCAAATTGGCCATTGCGCAAAATGGCCTCCACTGGCCTGCTGGCCCTGCCCCCTTGGCTTTCGCGTCAGGCGATGGGGTCAACCCTAGGTCAGCGTAAGTATGTGCCGAGTTCTCTTACAAACGGGTTCCCCACGTCAGCTAACTCTGAGTCAAAGATCGCAATCAGGGCTTTGATGTGGTCGGCAAAGAGCGGAACACCCAGATCCTCGTGTATCTGCCTGTTACTTACGTACCAGGGGGCACCAGTAGTAAGACGAAGACACTTGGATTGTGACACTTGTAGCGTCTAGACATTGGTGCTAGAAGCGGTCCTAAAAGCGGGGCATGCGTAATCCATCATGGGCGGATGAGCTGCTTATATGGCAGCACCCCGTTCTTGATGGAGAGATCACTCATACTATTCAGGAGATGACCCACCATAACCGTCCTTTGAGCAGTTTTATTTCTCACGTGATCGACGTGCGGCGACCAGGTGAGTCGGTGGTCTAGGGTTACACCTAGATAACAAGTAGTGTCGCCCCATTGGATTGGTTACCCGAAGAGTGGTACTAGTCGGGACTGGATGAAGCGTCGTCTGGCACACGCGAAGAATATCGCGGTGCTCTTAGAGACATTAATGGCGATACTCCATTCACTCAACCACAGTTAAAGGTCATTGAGTTATGACTCTAAGGTAGCTGACGAGCAGCATGGGCTTGCGGGACACGGCTATGAAGGCTGTGTCGTTCGCGTAGAGGGCTAACGCGACGTGGTAGGAGGGCGAGGGCATGTCGTTGACATACAGACTGAAGAGGACAGGGGAGATCAGTCCAACCTGAGCCACATCAACCCGCATGCCTTGACAAGGTGATGTGGCTACCTGGAACAACGCTTCAAAATCCGACCCCGGAGGTATGATGAGATTATATGGTCTATGCAAGAAGGGAAGTTTAGGAGCGTTAGCTTGTAGAGGAGGCCATCAATCCAGACGGTATCGAAGGCTTTGGCCACGTCGAGGAAGACTGTGCCTGTTATCCTCTTTTCGCCAATGTTCCTGATTACTCTTTCAACAAGGCGGGCCAGCTGCAGAGATGTGCTATGCCTGGGTCTAAACCCAAAATTCTCGTCCTGCATAATTCAGCGCTCACATACTTCATGTACGATCCTAGCTAATAGGATCTTTTAAAATAATTTACTAATTGCGTCTAAGACACTACTGGGTCGATAGGATGAGGGCAGTGCCGAATTCTTCCAGGATATAAGGACAGAGATCACTTGAGCGTGTTTCCACGGTGTGGGAAATGAAGGTTAAGGAGAACCGCATTGAAAATCTGGATGAGGCGGGATACCGCTCGCTGGGGAAGACGCTTCAAGACCCTGTTCGGGATACCGTTCGGACCTGGTGCCTTGCTGAACTTGAGACCATAAAGGGATTCCTGAACCTCTTCAGGACGATTAATTGGGTTCGCTGGCAGGTGTATGGAAGTAAGACCTCAGCGCCATGTCAACTAGCTCCATAACTGTCGTGACCGAGGAATAGGTCACCGGCTGAAACTGAGTGTCTTCATTGTCGGCAAGGGCTTCGGTTTTCTCAACATCTGAGAGAGCAATCCCCCCAAGGTTAACCAGGGAGGAGACGGCGTAGGAAACCACATCACCCGTTAAGTCATCCTCAACAGAGACTGTTCTTCGGGATCAAGGGATTCGAGTGTCGCACTCCAATGGTCGGTACTCCACTCGTTGAGCTGACGGGTCAACGACATCTGCAGGCAGTTGACCTCAACTTTCAGAGTGGGTCCCTGGTGACATACCACCACCTTCACAGCCGGTTCTTCAGGCATATCTCATCCTGAGTGCCAGCCAGTATCGGAGGGTGTGGGTCGTCATGCGGGTGATTCTTCGGGGTAGATGCCGCCACAGCTTTCAGAACGGCACCGGAGCTGTTTTCAACGCACGTGTCGATTGCCATCCCATTGTGCAATTCTGGATCGAAAGGAATTTGATCTTCAAAGTGAGTTTGGAAGTAGGTCCAGGCAATACGCCTGAAATCAAGGCATTCCGGTGTGTGTTAAAAGTATGAGCGACACGAATTTTCAATGAGTACCGGGAGGTGGTCCGAACATTTTGCAGAGTACGAAGTCAGATATATCGGACATGTTAGTTTCTTGGTTATCACTATGTCCAAGACATCGGGAGTAGTGGAGGGGTTGTGCTGGATGGTGGTTAAGGTGGCCAGTCCAAAGATCAGACACGAGTTCTCGTCGGCAATATGACGTAGCTGTTTCTCCCTTCTCGTGTACAGCCGCCAGTTTCGATTCACATGTTTCGCGTTGAGGTGGCCGGCCAACAAGAGCGGGCACCCCTCCGCCAAAACAGGCAGTCAGGTCCGCACAGATCAGTAGGCGGGAAGGCGAAAGATACCTGCAAAAATTTTCCCCGGTCTGCCGGCCAATATGACTTGAATGGCAGTATCCTCCAAGTGGGTTAGGCCGGGAACGGGAACAGAGTGTTGGACTATATCACACCGGACCAATACGGCTGTACCGCCCCCGCTGTCAGTCTGTCCGTGTGGTGGCAGGCATCACTGGCAAGCCGGAAGGCTTGACCAGGTTTAAGGAATGTCTCACTTAAGAGAAGAATGTCGACAATTCGCTGGGTGAGAAAATGCTCCAGTTCAAGGTTTCTGCTGCTCATTTCATCCGCATACAAGAAGGCGAGGCGCAGGACTTTACCCCAATCCGTCCTCCTACGGTGTGCTGCCAATTTCGGCCACGAACACAATAACGGTCTTCAGGACATACCGCGGGCAGGCTCCCCCTGTGGGAAGGGAGGATATGGTTGTAAGGAGCCGATGAGTCAGCTCCACACATGCTTGGAAGGGAAGGCGATCTTGGAGATCAGATATTTTCTCGGGGGCGGAGGTGGAATTTCCGGTGGGGACCACCAGGTCGGATTTCGTGGATTTAGCGGCCGCGGTTTTGCCACTCGCGGCTGCTTTCTTCTTTGGTTTCCCAGAAGCCGGGTTAGTGGCTGCTGTAGACTAAGGGATTTGGATTTGGGGGAGTGGTGGTGGCCTTGGCAATAAGCTCCCCTCGGACAACGATATTCCATCCTTCGCCCAAGTCCATCTGGGTGACGGGCCTAGCCAAAACAGATGCGAACGTCGACCCCCTTCAGGCGGATCGATTTCAGAGCTGTCGAGAGCAGCTAGTTCACCCGTGAATGAAGAGACCACGAGCAAAGGCACAGACTGAGCTCCAGGTGCTGAGCGCCTGTTTACGGGCTCAGACTAGTCGCCCGATCTTGTCAGCTTGGTGGCTTTGCGCTTGCCTCGAGCTGTCTGGATGTAAGTTAGGGGGCTCTATCCCCACCTACAGACGCAGTGCCTCGGCCCCCGGCATGCAACACTTGCCACTTCTTCCGTCGGGAGATAGCCGTCATCAGTTCCCTGAGAAGCGCAGGAGAGAGCTGAAGCATTGAGATATTCTTAACAAAGGCTAATTCTTATGGCCTCAGCATAATGCATCGGCAGAAGCTCCTCTACAGAACACAAGATAACGGTGTACCGATCCAGCCGGCAACCGTGTGAGCAGGTACAACAGACACGTATCCAACCAGCCTCCGCTCAAGAAGTCCTTGCGGAGTCAAATAATCAACCAAACAACTGAATAACCTGTTCCTTCTCGGGACGCTGATCCTCACACGTCGGCTGTGTGCCCTCAAATATGTCAACCCGGTCTATTCTGCCAATGGTTATTTGGTCCAGATTTTCAACGTGATCCTGCTCACTTATCACTTTCCTACAGTGTGGAAGCACGCTCGAGTTATCTCTATACTAAACCTGGGGAAAGATCCAGCACTGCCCTCATCCTATCGAACCATTAGTCTTTTGGACATGATTGGTAAATTATTTGAAAGATCCTATTAGCTAGAATCTTACGTGAAGTATACGAGCATGAGCTGATGCTGGATGAGCATTTTGGGTTTAGACCCAGGCATAGCATATCCTTGTAGCTGGCCCACCTCGTTTAAAGAATTAGCAGGAACTGCGGCGAAAAGAGGATGAAAGGCGCAGTCCTCCTCGACGTGGCCAATGCCTTCGACACCATCTGGATCGATGGCCTCCTCGACAAGCTAACACTCCTAAGCTTCCCGTATTACATAGTCCATACAATCTCATCATACCTCCAGGGTCAGACTTCGAAGCGCCCTACCAGATGGTCACGTCATCTCGTCGAGGCATGGGGGATGAGGTGGCTCAGGGTGGATTGATCTCCCCTGTACTCTTCAGTCTATACGAGTATGTCAACGAGATGCCCTCACCCTCGCACCACGTCGCTTTGGCCCTCTACGCAGATGACACGGCCATCATAGCCACGTCATGTAAGCCCACGCTGCTCGTCAGCTACCTGGAGTCATACCTCAACGACCTTCAACGGTGGTTGAGTGAACGGAAAATCGCCATTAATGTCTCTAATGACACTGTGATAATTTTCACGCTTACCAGATGGCACTTCGTCCAACCCCGACCAGTAAAACTCTTCGGCGAATGAATCCAATGGGTCGACACTACTCGTTATCTGGGGGTTGCCCTAGATACACGACTCACCTGGTCGCCTCATATCGATCAGGTCAGAAAGAAAATTGCTCAAAGGATGGGTATGCTGGGTCCCCTCCTGAATAGAAAAATTGATCCCTCCATCAGGAATGGAGTGCTGCTATATACGCAGCTCATCCGCCCCATGATGGATTACGCGTGTCCCTCGTGGAGGTCCGCTGTCCACTCCCACGTCCAGAGGCTAAAGGTGTCACAATCCAATTGTCTTCGTCTTGCTACTGGTGCCCTCTGGTACGTAAGTAACAGGCAGATCCACGAGGATCTGGGTGTTCCGCTCTTTGCCAAACACATCAGAACTCTGACTGTGATCTTTGATTCAAAGTTAGCCGACATGGGGAACACTCTTGTACGGCAACTTGGCAGATACTTACGCTGACCGAGGGTTGACTCCGTAGCCTGACGCAGAAGCCAAGGGCGGCAGGGGCCAGCAGGCCAGTCAAGGCCATTGCCCACCATGGCCAAGTCGACTAAATGAATCGCGTTTAGGGCTGATCACCCAAGCGCCTTTCTGTTACCCTGACTGAGGGTTTCCATGATTTTCCTCAGTTGTAAGGCAAATGCCAGGGTATACGATATGAAGTCAGGGCACGGCCTGCACTCCCACCTCCACAGGTGCGGCTGCTTCACATAAGATCCTGAAAATATCCGCATACCCCTAGTTTGTGACAGAGCCAGTTGGGTTCAGAACCCAGACAGCCAACCAAGCAAAGTTTATCCCTTGCATAACTAGTCCAGGGCTACTTAGATGCTATTCTTTGGCAAGATCGGTCAAGGCCTCCAGCCCGACTTAAAAATCGTTAGCGTAAGCATATTCCCCTGTTAGAGTTAAGGTGTCTGTTATAGAGCCCAGCTATGCTGTCAAACGCAGGAATGGCTAATGGATAGGGGGACGTCGACTTGCACTTCACTCAAGTCTCCGCCCCCAGTTAGAACTTTGGCTCGGCTCGGCTTGGCTTGGCCTAAAATGTGTTTCACCTAAGCGCCTGGATAAAAGTTGCATACTCCCAGTTTGCGACAGAGCCAGTCTGGGCTCAGAACCCAGACAGCCAACCAAGCAAAGGGAGGGAGATGAGCTGTGAGGGAAAACGGAGAATTAGTTGCAGATTGATTTAGTGTGTAGATCATAGAGTAGTGAGAAGAGAGCTGTGAGGAAAGGTGGAGAATGAATAGAGGAAGGAGATGTCATGTGGGTGTTCCCACAGGGACAACACTGACTAAAAGTCAAGTATTGTTGTTATGGAGAAATAATTTCAGTCTGAAAATTATTTTATCACACCACATATAACTGTGGTAAGTGTTGTCAAGTGCAGACAAATGCACATCAGCATCAGTGTCAAATATGCTGTGTGCTGTGACCTGTTTTTTAGTTCATCACCAAAGTCAGCCTTCGTATGTCTTGCATTTGGAAGAAATAACTGTTGCACATCTGACATTGTGAAGTTAAGACAGCCATAGCCTTATGCAGAGAGCAAATTTGCCTCCTGTACACCAAATTGTACCACATGAAAAGAAAGTTAACTACTGAGTTGAAGATGGACATAACCATGAACGTATACACAAAATACACATAATTATAACAACAACAGAATGAAAATATTCACTATAATAATTTTCTACTGAATATTGAAGACAAAACAAAAAAAAACTGTCACAGCATTCCATGTAGTTGTTTGCACCGCATGAATTATGACAACAGTAGTCAATGAGCATATCAGTGGTGTATTTTATGGCACCCTCTAACTCATCAGTAAGCTATTCAGATGCTGCAATAATAAACTGCATTTCAACACATAAAAAAGCATGATATATGAAGCAAAAGTGAAGGTGTACTATGTAGAGCCTATCCCAAACCCTGTACCACACTTCTCTGATGATTATTTTCAAGAAATGCAACACAAACATGATAATAAATAAACCAAAAATGAAAGTTCATTAACTAAAGTGTGTATAAAGAAGAGGACCATTTAAAAACTTTGCACATTGTTAAATTACTCCACTCCTGACAATCTACTTTTTCTCTTAACAGTCTACTTTTATATGAAGCTTCTGACCATAGAAGTAGTAAAAGCAACTTACAATATGACCAGAATCAGGGTTGGTCATTTAAATTGCACCAGCTGTGAGTAAAGTATATAAAACACAGGTTAAACATACCAGAAGGAGAGAAGTAGTATGTGTCCTTTTCCACAAGATCGACACAGTAGAACTTCGCCAAGATGGTGTTCAATGTACGGCGATCCCAATCATCAGTCACTTGCCCACCATAGTTACATTCCCCAGTAAGGTACCTCAATGCTTCAAACTGAATGTCCTGCAACCCCAAATATACATGAAGTGACAAAATCAGAGTGGAAATTTCTATTTAAATTTGAAGTAAAAATTCTTTTAAAATGTATTTTTTGTACTTCTGTATAGGTCACTGTTTCTATGTTCATTTGTTGTACTGTAATGACCTATGGTTTATTGTTCTGGGGAAACTCCCCAGACAGTATAAAGATTTTCAGGTTACAAAAGAGGATTATTAGAATCATGATGGGTTGTAGAAGTAGAAAACTGTTTTTTAATTTGGAGATCTAACCACTCCCTTCCCAATACATTTTTTCCCTTCTTTTGTTCATGATAAGAAATAAAAATCAATTCCTGGTAAATTCGCAGATATATCACACTGACACCAGACAACATGCAAACTTCCACCAACCTTCTGTAAATGTAACTACACACCAGAAGGGAGTGTACTATTTAGGTGTAAAGGTGTTTAATATTCTTCCCTCTTATATAAAAACAGAGTTTGATAATCCCAGGAGATTTAAAGCTGTTTTACAAAAACTTTTATATGAAAATTCCTTTTATTCTCTGGACGAATATTTTTAACTTTTAAAAAGTTAAATATTTACACATGATTTGGATAGACATACGAAAGTTTGGCGCGCATGTTTTTTTCTTATTTACCAATTTGTAATATAAACCTGTTTGTATATTTAACTAGATGAAGGCTCAAATCATTATCTACAATGCAGCGAATTATCTTCTGTTTAGTAATTACCTCCAAATGATTTCTTACATATTCCATTATTTTATTATATTTTATTAGACTAAATAATTTGTATTGTGCTGAAAACTTAAATATTGTCCAGGACCATGTGATTACTGTACTTTTTGTTTGTTTGCATTTGTTTTACTTCTTGATTTCTAAAAATGTGACTAATTTCCATATCCATATGGATTTTGTAATCCTGTACGGATCCACAGAAAGAAAATAAATGATGATGATGATGATGATTATACATTTAATTCTGCAAAGTAAAGCATGCTGCACAGTTATAAGTTCCTTTGTGGTTTGTTAACCTTTATCCAACGAACGCACCGCATCCTTTTAAAGCGGCATCTTACGAACGCGAAAAGAAATTTAAATGCCCCGTACAATCATGCAGTATCTTAGAATTATAGCCGCACTCGTTGTCTCCACATTATATAAAGGTTTGTGGTCAGATTCACGCTCCAGCCACTCTTCCCAAATATGTATACATGTACGTCACGGATAGCAGTTTCTAGCCTTCCTGTTCATCATCGAAACCATGTCTGCAACTTGGGCTGTTTGTTTTTATTCAAAGCAAGAGAGCTCTTGCATTCCCTGCTAGAGATACATTTAGCCCTCCTACGTATTTCGTTGGAAAAACGGTACTTTGTAAGGCAGTCAACGTGAAGCCTTATTCACTCTGCCAAGCATTGCTGTTACAGGAACTTCTACTTACGACGACGGGCTTTGTAGCTAAATTCTCTTTCTGTGTACCCCGCGCTGCAACAAACAATGTCATATATTGACTCATATTTCACACTGTTCTTGATTATAGTAGTCAAAACAGAGACAGACCGTCGCAGGATATATTGATAATAAAAGGGACTAAGCACCCACTGTCTTTATATGATAAAATACCAATGGTATATTTTCTCTAATGCCAATCTTACGTTTCAGTTCGGTTTCTGGTCCATTACAGGATGGTTTGAGAAATAACATAAACAGTACCATGTATGCATAACTTCACACACCCAATAAACAGAGGTAATTACTGGTTGCTCTGTGAGGTCATGATTTTCTCAGAACGTATTCTGAAATTGATACGCCTCTTTGGCGAACTCCACTTGGGGCGGTTCTAATTTCATCTGAGTTTGATATATAGAAATAAACACACTGGACTGTAAATAGTCCAGCCATAAAACAGCTGAAATAATATAGCAACTTGTACCAACTGTGAAATAATAAGCCGGGCTAAATATTCGTTTCTGAGTCAGTAATCTGCGATGTCTCTGCGTGAGAGAGCCGGGTTCCTGTCCCCAAACCAGATAGCTGAACTGGTTTGGGACAGCGAAAATAAAGAAGTAGGGAAATCGAGATACAACATCATTTATTTAGGCAATAGAATTTTATGCATTTTTAGACAACTGCTTAAATAACTCTGTTTTAGTTACTCTTCCCTTGACGGACTAAGCAAATTTCATGTAGAGACTCTCGAATCCTCCTCATAAAAGATACACTGGAAATGATGGAGCAAGTCGGTAGACGGGAACAGCATTCAACAAAGGTTGGTTAGTCACGGTTGGTGACAGCGACACAGCTAAAATATTGTGTGTGAACTGCGAGTGGTGTGAAGAAAAAGTTGTTAGTGAAATTCTGAGAAAGTATGGTGTGTGTGTGTGTGTGAAATATGATTGTTTTGTATAAAACTCTTACATCAACTTCCTGCATGTAAGCACCAAACATTTCTACAAAATCTTTTTTGAACTGAAATATCTCTGATTTATTTGCAAAAAATTCAAATTATTTCATCATCTTCAGTTCACAAGATATAAATGCTTATTGTCAAACACACGCAATGATTTAAAGGGGAAACTCAATATGGTGAACACGAACACCGAATTAAAGCCACGTAAGATAAAGGTTAAATACGCACTATAATAAAAACGTTTAAAATTAAAGTTGTGCATCATACTGTAACCCATATTGTATGCTATGCATCAACTTCTGTGTGGTGAACTGTTTCTCAGAAATCTGATGACATCTCACTTGAGTTTCACATAAAGTAAGGGTTATATTAGACGATATGAAACAACATTAATTCAATTGATGACATTTAGTGGATTCAGCATATTCGTTCATGAAACTTTACCTTTTACAACCATCAATCTGAGTGAGTTCTGTATTAATCTAATCTAAGTAAGTGGTTTACGTGCTTCCAGAACAACTTACAATGGCCGGTGCAATAACTAAGTGAACAAGAGTGCAACATTTGGAACCGACACACCCCACTACACGCTACTTGCGCAACA
>Ga0209629_10001331_pt1 | contig 15446 bp, 7 predicted proteins | sample TergutCu122P5_FD_187286 | JGI IMG/M metagenome (GOLD analysis project Ga0209629, IMG submission 187286) | Cubitermes ugandensis P5 segment gut microbial communities from Kakamega Forest, Kenya - Cu122 P5 (SPAdes) (version 2) | ecosystem: Host-associated > Arthropoda: Insects > Digestive system >...
TTATTTTTCGTTAACATCACCTGATCTCAGGCGTATATATCACTGCCTGCCCAGAGGTTGCTGACAGCTGCGTTTGTCGAGCCCAACTGAGTAGGTGCTTTCCCCACACTTCTACCGAAGTGCAAAGATCAATTCTCCAAAACCTTACTACTTCAAATTCTGTATATTTAAAAAATATAGTGTGGAAAAGCACCGCATTCCCCTCCTCCAGAAAAAAAACCGAATGTTGCTAAGTGTGGTATTCGTATTTTTCTGTTAAAAATTGACAGGTGCGTATTTCTGTGACGGCATTGGGAGGTACAACAAATGTACTCGTATTTTCCAGTAATTCGAATTATGTTGCTACGTGGCGCGCCTGCCAAAGAGCTAATCGAAGTCTCTCATGGGCAACTGCGTAGCTCGGTGCGTGAGAAAGTGCGCTGTATGTCAAGTGTTGCCAGTTCGAGGCCGCAAACAGTCGCTACCTTAAAGACGCAGTAACAGCGTAGCATAATAGCGGTAGGAAGCCTAATGATCAGTTAGATGCAGTGACAATAATGATGTGGAATAATACGAGATATTTTGTTTTTCCAGCATGTATTAATATTGCCTTTTAAACAGCATTCTGAACATCATACTTTGCTCGAGTCTAGTGAAAGAAGCCTGATGCTACTTCCCATCTCTTAGCAGGAAACGTAACACCTTCTGGCTTCTCAGTACCAGACATTATATTCCTATATTGCCACCAAAGACGTAACTTGGGGGATACAAGGGGGTGACAAATGCTCCCCCTCCCTATTATTTTTGCACTAAAGAATAGCTTTTGGCCACAGAGTTGAAGAGCGGAAAATAAATAAAAAAAAATAGAAATATTTTCTAAATGATTATTTGGGAGGGGGAGGGGGGTTGAAAGAGCATAAAAAATGAAAACCCAAATTTTTGGTGCGTAGGATGCAGGTATCTGAGTCACCTGTTTACAAAGGAAGACAGGCACCTTAAACTCACTGTGCTGTTTGCTTAAAGTAATTGTATATTAAGGAAAGGTTCTAATGTAATGCCTATCCGCGAAGGAGGCTGATCTTCCACCAAGTCTTACACAGATAGAAGCTATAGGGGGTATAACTGAGGTTTCTATCATACCTAGTTATGTCAAGTAGCACTGCCACCAGGTAATTAGGAATGAATTACCAACATATCGTATACAGGGATTATCAGGACCAAGTAAAGAGTCGGGAGACACGTTCGTAAAGTTTGAAACACTAATTTCTATTTCTTAAAATGAATGAAGTTACACAAAATGAAATAAATAAATAAATGGAAGTCGAAAGTTAGTTAAATATAGTTTGCACTAAATAGCTTTCTAACAAAGTTAGATCAAAACTGTTTAGTTATTAACTTGCCCTTTTCAAGATTTAGAGTAAACAATTTAAGTCGTCACGTCGTTAATTTAGAAAATATACTCGACCTAAATTTCAAAATTTTACTGATACAGATTCTAGAAAAACAGTCAACAGTTCATACCTTGAAACCACAGAAGGCAGCCGAACATCGTTGTCCTTCGTATAATTTTATAACTTCTTTGACTGACGCAATGTAAGATATATATTTCTTCTTCCTTGGTACGTGAAAGCCGATTAAAAACTTCGTCGAGTATGTCTTGCCGAAAAGTGACCAAGTGTGTGTGACGTGACGTCAGTTATATAGAAAATAATTAACAGCTCATTACATTCTTGATAGTATAACGAACTATGACGGCACTGCCGGGTTGAAAGTACCAGGGCGAGTGTAACAAACTGGAAGTATTTGCTGAACTCTAAAAAATTTGCGGTTGCAGCTCTTGTAGGTGAAGCAGCTGCTATTGGTTTAAACAAATTGAGTGTATAACCAATGTACCGTATTTTCATAATTTTGGGTGGTTTACACTCATTTCACTCATTACATTATATTCATTACATCACATTCATTACACTAAATCAACTCCCTCTTAAATTAAATTTCCTAATAACCATGGTCGATTTTGCCCTGCGCCCCTCCTCGTGTTACTAACACAGTTACGCCTGTGATTACCCTAGAAACATACTAGCAGAAACAGTTTGATACAGAGTTAATGACGTAAGAGTCTACGAGTAATTCTGCTGTTACCTATGACTCGGTCAGGTAAAACTGCTATAAAATTGCGGTGGAACTATTGAGTAACCTCATTTCAGGGTTCTACAAATGCTAGCCAGAATATCAAGACAATACGTATTTTCCCCCGTACCTACTTGCCACAGAGTATCCTAACCCAGAGACTACAATACGAATTTTCAGCGTCATGAGAACTCAGATATCCTGTAGATGATTTATTTAAACAGGCTCCTGGCTGAAAATATTCCAATATCAAGAAACCTACATAAGAAACAGAGACAAAATCTGTGGTCTGCCTTCCCATATGTTTAGGCCTCTTCCTTTTAACACATTCCAAACCTTCTTACGTTTTATGTTGTGAAGGGATTTTTGAAGAGAGATTAATATTTCTAATGTGGTTATTGTCCGCTCTGTTCCTTTTTGCATAGGTATGGAAATACGGACCACAGGCGTTAAACGCAGTGTTTATTGTTTTGTCGACAGTCATATGCGGTGAATTTTAGAAATGAAAAGGGGCACGTTAAGCCCCGTGTCTTCTGTTCATCATAGAATTCAGCTATTCGAGACTTAGTAAATGCTTTGGTTGCGAAGAAATCTTTGCCTTTCATTTTTTATTAAAATTCAACTAAATACACTTACTTCACTTCACACATTCTACTGTTTATGTTATACTATCTACTACATGTTTCGGTTCATTTCGAACCATTCGCAGGGAGAAAAAAGCAAGGGGTTATGTACAAGTGAACAGTTACTTTAGAGATTGTTAAACATGCGTTTACTTTCATAAAATGTGCAGAGGCATTGAATATAGATGTTGTTTAACATTACTGCATCTGTTCATGTAAATAAAAAGGTAAAAGGCTTTAAAAATTGCTCATGCATGCACGGTGCTGAACGATATTGATTTCAGTACAGTGTGTTTACCCCTTTAGTAAGCTTCATATTCCATCATTACGGGACAGGGATATTATATTGTAACGATCGAAGAACACACGTCGATATTCGGATGCAAATGCAGACATTGCCTTTAAGATATGTAAATATGTAAGTATTTCACGACAGCTGATTACAGCAAACAAACTTACTTTTGTAATTTTTTTAAACTCCTATGCTTTTATTATTTTATCTTTAATTAATTAATTATATTCCCAGATATATTAATGTTGAACAGTGGCTATATTTAATGCCGCTGTACTTCGTATATAATGAAAAATGTTTGTAATCGTCTCTCGTGTGAGTGTACATTTCCATTTTTTTTTTGTCACAGCGCGCCTGCCGCTGTTGAACCAGGTCCTCCTCCTTTTCGAAGCTTCACGATCATACTTAGGCACAACACACTCGGTAGGACTTTGTGGACCACACATATATTCCTTTTATTTTTTCCTACCTTATTATAGCTCGAAACCAACCGAAACAGGTTTAAGATTGTATAATGTAAACAGTAGAATGCGTAACATCACATAAGTGTACTGAGCTGGTTTTTAATAGAAAGTGAAACTAATACACGTACGCGAATAATATGTCTCATGTGTTTCTAGAGCTTGTGTGTCCGCGCACAGATTTGAGTGCTTGTACACCGAAGCCCATTGAACTGTTTGACTTATTTTGGACTTAAGATCCGAAGTTGTGGTATGATAATGCGATAATGCCGAGTCCACCTGAGCAGGTTTATCACTCTGCAGTTTTTATATGGGGTAGCCCATAAAGTTCTGCGACTGGCCACCTCGACACAGGTTTTTCTTGGTTTCCCTGTGTCTATAAGCGAATGCTGAGATGGTTCCCAAGTTTCCAATTTGCTACTGCATGCTTCTCATGTAGCCCTCCCGACTTAAATTTCCTAGTTACTTTTTTTCATATTTGTAAAATAAAATATGTATATATGTAAAGTAACCACTGCCACCGGGTGACAACCCAATTGCAGTTAATGCATATTATTATTATTCTTATATTGGAGCAGAGGAGCGTTGCGGAAGGTCATCGTGAAACACTTCACAGTACGTCTAATGAGTGATTTCCCTAATTTTAACTAAATTTTTTCAATGTAGAGCCTCTCGCCACTTTGGTAGACTGGCGGGAATTTAATTTTGTTTACATTTTTATCCTCTCAAACCATAAAAAATCTCAAACATTTTTAGCCTCTCAAACCATAACAAATCTCAAACATTTTAGCCTCTCAAACCATAACAAATCTCAAACATTTTTAGCCTCTCACACCATAACAAATCTCAAACATTTTTAGCCTCTCAAACCATAACAAATCTCAAACATTTTTAGCCTCTCAAACCATAACAAATCTCAAACATTTTTAGCCTCTCAAACCATAACAAATCTCAAACATCCAGTTTGCTCTCAGAACACTCGATGCTAGATCTGCTTTAAAAGGGTCATATTTTTGAGAGTCACCTTGTGCACTTCTAAACCGCTTCTTTCTCACTCCAAGGAAGAATATCAGTTAACAAATCGTGCAAACTAAATGCTCTTGAATATGTGTGTACCGAAGGAGCGTGAAGTGGACATTTTACTGTACACGAAGAGCCAGGCAATTCATTGTTCTGTAATCGACCAGTCGTGTTGTTTGACTGGATGGCCAAAACTTACTTTTGTTATGGTAATTACTTAGTTGGATACCTGAAAGAACGAGAAGGAATTAGGAGGAAAATGCTGTTGCTAAGATGAGGCTTGGGAAATTAGGTTGTGGTAGCGTGCCTGATGCTCCTCTGGTATTCCCTGTTTGGTGTTGCGCAAGCGAGCCATTCATTATTGTCGTTACAAGAATTGACTTGATTGCTTAGCCATTTGTTCTTGGTTTCATAAAATAAGCCAACAGCCCTTTTAAGTAATATCATGTCACGTGGCAGGATAATTTAACAATGACAAAATAAGGAGGAAGTTGGGAAAGGGGGGCGTTAGCCATCGTTGCCTGTTGCAGCTCCCAATATGTGGCTGGAAAGGTGCAGAAAACTACGAGAACATGAGGAGGGTAGACAGCCACCAGCACGAAATTCGAAGCATCCGCAACGAATCTGGACTTCCATGTAAATATAGCCTAATCTGTGCAATAAATAAAGGTCGTATAGAAACAAGGCAACAAAAAATATGTGTGGATAAGTTAATGAAACAGCTGCCGTGAAATGGAGCCAAAACTTACAAATGAATATCATAAACTAAATGACTAGGAGCATGTCTCCTATAGTCTCACCCTCCCATTGGTCGATTGACTCTCCCAGCCGGCAGCATATGTACTTATGAATCAAGGGAGGAGAACTGATCAGTCCGTCTGGTCCTCGCCAGTGCTTCAGGTTGAAACAAGCGGCGACTGGAACCATAACAACCTTTTCTATCTTTTTGCTTACATTCGATGTTCTGTTGTTTTGTTTGGTGTATGCGAGTCATTTTTTTTGTGTGTCGTCTGTCAAACCGGTTGCTAGGAAGAAAAGATGGGCATGATCGGTACCGTTACATTCAAAGAACTTAATCCAGGCATGAACCAGTTGCGTGCATGAAGTTGATACGGCAGTACAAAGACTGGCTGGCCGTGCGTAACTATCAAATGTCCGTTCAGTTTCGCGTAATTAGTATTTGGTGGTATGTTATATTAGTGATTGTGGTAAAGTAGCAGTATTAGTTATACATTTGTCGTGTTAGTATATTAGTATTAATGTGTGGATGTTCTGTAGGTTTTACATGTGGGTTATAATTTCTTATCAATAGCTGTGTGGGACTGTGAGGATAGTTTTCGTACTGTGCAAAGTCCTGTCCTTCATACCGCAGTCAACAATTCAAGGTAAGTATTAGCAGCAAGAGTATACTTTGCATTCCCTACTTTTCAAGTGCCCCTCTAAACGCCTGTGTATACAACCTTCCTTTATGTCTAGATTGTGATAGCACATATTTATTTTCCCTAAAATTTTTGCTAAGTGTAGATAACAATGCTAAAAGTAGATACTCTGTTTTCAGCGTAGAATAAGAAGGATTGAAAGAGTGAGACACGGCTCGTAGGGAGTGTTAAAATGCATAAGAATTTTGGTCGGGAGATCACGTAAAAGGCGACCGGTTGAATACCTAGATAATTCTAAAAGAGGCCTGTAGAAAATGGAAGAGGCGATGTGGACTGGAAAGAAATCGAGCGTCCAATTTTGGGTCATTTGTATAAGATAAAGTTGCTCGTTGCCTAGGTAAATCGGACAATTTAATTACTCGAAGAACTCGAATTCTTCACGTATTTCAGAGGGAATTTTTATAAAGCAGATTGCCTCTATTAGTTAAGACTCGTATTAAATAATTCAGTTTTATGGTAAGTTCTTTAATTGATTATTAGAATATTTAAGGACGATAATTCAACTGCAGAAGCTATATATTGGATGAAAGTAGGATCTTATTTTTAAAAGTGAATACGCAAGTGTTAGTAACGGGACTGTCGTGGTCTGTTCTGGGAAAATGAGCGTAATCGCGAGGAGTTTCTTGAGAAACCACGAGAAATTACGCTCAGGATAGCCGGTTACCTTTCCGAGACCGTCCCTAATGTACAAGGCAGGAGCGTTTCATTACACCAGTTTGCTCATAAACTATTTTTACGAATAACACAAAAATTTAGTACCAAGAGAAGCACTTTTCACCAAGCTGGATAGTTGTCTCAAATTAAAACATTTTGCTGACTTAACAATAAAATTAAAGGGAAGGACCAAACTCACCTTCAGGGTTACGGAACAGACATCGTACCTAACCCTTCAGAGTTAATGATGAGGATGATGATGATGATAAAGAAGAGGCATGATTTTGGAATTGGTTCTGCCTCATTTGTATGGTAGGTGCTTTTTATAATTCGGGACCTGTTTTTTCGATTTTGCAATTCTGACTCTGGAGTGTAGGGTATTTAGCAGAACTGATTCGTTACCGAGTTAGACGTTTTTCCGCAACAAATAACTCACTTCGGATAGGCATGTGATTGTGAAATCCCATGAATTTAAATCCCAGAGTTTTCGATTACGAGGGTGGAATTCATTTTTCGGCTGTTTTATTCCCTGAAAAATGCAACCCACAACGTTTTGGATGTGAAGCCGACTGTGCCCCAGATTTGTCACCAGCCTGAACAATCGACTTAAATGATCTCAAATCCATTGTGATTTCGAATTCTGAACATTTTTTTACTCAAGCTGAGCTACTGCCAGTCATTTTCCAGATAATCTGCATCGTTAAGTTTCTGTACCGTTTGAAACCCGGTTCAACCTTTCGGAATATAAGCATACGTGGATAACATTGTGAAGTTTGTGCTTGCAGTGGTAATTAGACCTGTAGTAAAGTTGTCCCCGTGTAGGCATAACGGAATATGTGGAAACGGAAGTAAAACACCATAAACCTCGGCACGAGGTACAGGTGAGAAATGAGCTTCACGTTCCAGCCGCTTCACCGTTGGGGAAATAGTCATCGTTGTTCATTGAAAAGGCGGTTTAGTGGAGCCTAGAGCCTGTGTGGATGTTTCCGAAAGTAGACACATCTCTTGGCTCTGCCGATAATCGAACCAGATATATCAAACGTCTAGCCTGTAGACTAGTAGTTACTATACCGACTGTGCAGTTGAGCTCCATTCAGTAGTCTTTTATTTATTTTGGCGCAACAGTCCCCAGTGGGCTAGGGCCTCTTCATTCACGAGATTTCTAGATCACACACAACGACGCGCCACAGTCGGTAGGACTCCTCTAGACGAGTGATCAGCTCGTCGCAGGGACCTCTACCTGACAACAAACGACATTCACAACAGACAGACATTCATGACCCAGGTGGGATTCGAAACCACAATCTAAGCAGGCGAGCGGCCGCAGACCTACGTCTTAGACAGCGAGGCCACTGGGACCGGCTTCAGTAGTCACAACTCGTTCTGATTCAGAGTAAACCTATCGATAACGTTGGTACTCAGGCTGATATTTCCGGCTCCTTTATTCATTTTCCACTCTACATTTTTGGATAAGAATTTACAAAATAGACCACAAATGATCTTTACAAATACTTCATAATTAGTTGTATGATCTACAGTCCCATTGTCACTGGACAATCTGTCACTCAGTAAGTCACGAAACAGGAAATAAATTAGCATTTGTTCTACGAAAATCACCCCAGCCGTTTGTGTGTTCCCATTAGAATTATTTTTCTTAGAACCACAAGACCTAGATCAGTTTTTCCCAACTTTCTGTCTTGGAGGAACCGCAAAAACAATTTTTCCTGTCCCAAGGGAACCCTGAACCCCTACCTACGCAAAAGTTTATACGCCAGAAAACAAAGAAGTAGTTGTTAGAGCACTGAAATTACTCCAGTTTAACCAATTGCTGGACGAAATTGCCGCGTTATTTCAAGTGATTATTTGGAATTCTTCGCAGTCTTTTAAAATTTTTATATATTTATTTCACGATTTCACGCGGAATCCCTAAAAATGTTCTTCGGAACCGTGGTTGGGAAACACTGGCCTAGATAATGCACTAAAATAGACTGGGTTGACCGATCTTTCATCACTTCCGAGCTTCACATCTTCAGTGTTTGTGTCACTGTTGTGAAGTAACAGAAAGAAGAACCAGCTGTAGATTGTTTTCTTAGTAAGAAATGATAGCACGCATTTCGTGACATTCTGGTTTGTTTGTCCTGTCACCAAGCAGAGATTAAGCTGAATATTTAAGGCAGTTTGATGTCACCATGGGGGTCTCTTGTGTTAAGATTGTGGGTGAGTGTTAAGGTATGCGTAGGATGAAGAATCCTGATAGCGGACCCATCATTGTCTAGGCCTGAAGGGTGTTTCGTTCTACACTGACACGAGGCGTCGGGTGCGGAAGAGAAGCAGGGATCCTCTACCTAATGTATAGGTAAGGAAATGGAAATGGTGTTGGGGGGTTTTCAAGAGGTTTCTGCGTTCAACAAGCGATTAAGTCATTGAAACAGTCTGTGAATTGTTTCTTCGCTCAGTCTTCATAACATCGGATAAATTAATAATAACGGCCTTTCGCGTAGCGCTTATGCAACGGTGAAAGTTACGTATAAGAATGTGGCCGGAATACTTGAACAGACCGACTGCCGGCTAAGTCAACAACATTGCTTTTGCGTATTTGGGGAGATCCCGTGTTCAGGTTTCTGCTTAGCCAACGACCTTAAATAATGGTTTTTGTAATGTTTTCCTCAGTACCTCCAGGAAAATTCCGGTTTATTACCCCAAATTTGGTCCCAACAACTTTATCTCACTCTCTTTGTAACTTATTTTCTGTTCATTATCTACCATTTGACGCCATAGAGACTGCACTGTTAACAGCTTCTTTAAATGAGCCATTAATGAATCTGCAAGGATGAGATCACTGAAACAAGTGGTTGTTGATTGGAGGGTAATACAAAATTAACCGCCAAGATGCAGTGGACTGGGAGAACTCGGACTTTTTCTAGAGGTGGCAATAAATTTGTGTTGCTAAAGAATATGACCAGGACAATTTATTGACTAGCTGATTTTGTAGTGGCTTTTCGACCCCTCTGCTTCATGGAAAACTTTGCCTAGGATAGGCCTATACCCCCTCTTGACATCAGCTTATTCCGTGGTGATATTGGTTTTCGAAGCGCAGTGTATCCCCTAGAGGAAATGTTTATTCTTTCTTGCTTTACAGTAAGACCTTTTGAGTAATTCGTGTAACCATATGCATTCTTGACAGCAGATTAACGTCAGTTCTATCACATTTATTAGGACTTCTCCATTGTCACAACACATGTTGTGTGATGTTGTGTTTCGTGACAATGGAAAAGTCCTAGGAAATGTAAGTAATAGAATTAATGCGATTAAGTGTTGACAGTCACTTTGGCTTTGGCGTTCTAAGGGCACGTTCGCAAAATTGCAAACAGCCACTGTTAGTTCCGTCATTTTTTTCTGTCCGTCCGTCTGTCTGTGTGTGTGTGTGTCCATCCGCATGGAAAAACTCGGCTCCCACTCGACGGATTTTCATGGAACTTGATAATTGAGTATTTTTTCGAAAATCTGTCGAGAAAATACAAGTTTCATTAAAATCTGACAAGAATAATTGGTACTTTACATGAAGGCCAGTGTACATTTGTGATGATATCTCGCTCACTTCTTCTTAGAATGAGAAATATTTCCGATAAAACATGTAGAGAAAATCCACATGCACTTCTGATGTTCAATAAATATTTTTCGAAAATCGCGCCATTTATGGGCGAACGTGGAAAAATATGATAGAGCCAGACAGGCTACAGACGATATAAGACGGCGCAAGCGCATTGCATGCTGGATAACTAGGGATATAGACACACACACACTCAGGATATGTAATATTATTCTTTTCCACTGCAACATTGGTTGAATGAACGCGTCTCAGTGTTACGTTGCCTTTCTTAGTCATTTTGATTGCGTAGAGCATGACGTCAGCTGCACACAGTGTTCAACAACGCAAGAAAAGTGGATGATTATTGGAGTTTAATGGATTAGACATTTTGAAACCCGCATCACATTTTAGCCAGGCTTTAGTCGTGTTTTTACTAGGAAAATTTTAATACTTCTCTTTCATTAACATGGAAAGAAATGTGGTAACACTGCTGAGATGATCGTTGTGTGGTGCAGAGTATAAGGTGGAAAACGCTGCTTTTGGATAGTATGCTTTGTCCTAGAACTGCTTTTGTTACTTGATTGAGAGCAGAAACCTTGGTGCTTAACAATACCATGGACTACCCCACCTTTAGAAATATCTACCCCTATTTTAATTATATCCTTCCTTCCGCAAAGTACATTTCCAAACTTTGTTGCTGCAGTTGGCATCCTTTAATTAACTGCCTTGAAAATGCAGACTTGTTGCTTGGTTACCTATTGTGGATTTGTGCGCAGTGAACTGTTACAAAGTTGCACGTGTTTTGATTGAACCTTTGCAGGAGGCAGAGCTTTAGTTTGTCGTCTACATGGCGTGAACATAAAGGCAGGCTTTGAACGATATGTTAAGACTCTGACTAACAAATTTCTGTTTACACAACTTGAATAAATTTGAAAAACTGAAAAAATTGAAATTTTCGGCGTATTGGACCGCAGAAATTCGCAAATTCTGTTTCGCGGAATCCAGATTCACTCTTATCAACAAGGCGTCAGACAAAAATTTCTGAACTATTAACACATTTTGTATCTCTTTTACAGTAACGCCATTCTTTTGTATATTCCTCTTCTGCCTAAAGTCTCAGGATAGCTTATTTCGACATGAGACGGAATTCACTAACGATGAAGTTCTGAGATGTTTAGGAGAAAATCCTAGCTGTGTTACTTTACCTCCTGTAAACATTTCCATTGAAGAATTTCTTGCAGATAGTTTATTTCAATCCATTCTTCATCCACAGAAAAAGAGTGTTTTTGCCTTGACCGTGTGTCTTTTATGCATGCAGTCAGCAAAAGCACTGTCTTACTGGCGGTAGGACGCAAGTAATGTTACATGAAACGTGAGCTTTCTCAATGTCGAGTTGACTTCGGATATCATTATTCCTTTGTTGCTAAATAAAGTATATCGAATAATTTCAACGGTATTCTACTTAAAACACGGTGTACTGTCAACTGTAAACAGTGTATAGCTTCTACATCTCGACCATTTATTTTTCTGTCCGAATATAAATCTATACTTATATCATTTTACTTATTTTATCTGCCGGTTCAAACGAAATCGAATGCGCTTTATTTTAATGTTATTTTTAACCTACTTTCGAAAAATACTCAAATATCACAAGTCATAAAAATTCTTCCGAGTTGTTCCATGCGGGCAGGTATAAAGACGTACAAACAGGCAGATATACGGACGGATAGACAGATATGACGAATCTAATAGTCGCTATTCGCAGTTTTGTAAATGCGTCTAAAAATTTGTGTCTATTAAAGCATAGAGAAAATCTCTGCTTTGTATATAGCGTCGTAGATTTTCACTGACCTTTAGGTTTCATTTGACCCCTCAGGATTCCGTTCGCAGTAGAATCGAATATGCGAAACTGATATATGTATTTTGTAAAGGCGCCCAAGGAACTGTCACCGTATCTCTTTCTCTTGTATGTTTACTTGTCTTGTCTGTGCGTTTCCCACCAAGAATCTGCACCATTAACTACGTACATTAGGATCTTCCTTTGGAAGGTAGTGGTCGTTCATCTATTCAGAAGTTTGCCGTCTTGTACGCAGTCCAAATTTTCATTATATTTTTCGCAGGAGTTCAGCACTGGTCTGGAACTTAAAGCAGATGTTTTCTGCTAACATCCTCTTTCGTACTCGGTTTCAGTAAGTTTAGTGGTATGACTGTTCTCTCCTTTGTTCCTAACCTCGTTCAGCTTTCCAAAGAAAATATTGTATAATTTCTGTATTGAATGAGGTCAGTATTTACAACCGAAGTGACCCCAGTTTATGTTTTTTATCTACTTGCCATAAATGAGGACATTATGACAATTTCTTGTGCAGGATTCGTACAAATGTTAAGTGTAGGATCCCATGGTAGTGGAGTGTAGAGGTCTTTAAACGGCTGCACTTAGTCTTGTATAAGGCTATAAACATAATCTCACGACATCCACAGTAAGGTACTCTCGCAACCTACAAAGAAACGTTTTGGTTGGCATTATACTTCTGATTCAGACAGTCTTTGATGCATTTACACGAAATACTTTATAAGCGAAAATTCAGTGTTCTTTCGTCGCCTTTCATTTTGTACACTCCTGCCACCCACCAGCATTTGCATAAAGCTTTGCGTGACGCTAGCTTCATACGGATCTTTTTCTCGCTCCAGCCTTTGATAATCTTCCACCACCCATTAGCATTGACATAAATTTAAATGACATTATTTTGATGTGAGTTCCTTGTGGTTCTTCAGTCTTTGCCTGCCGGATTGCCCGCCAGCCCTCACAGAAAAGTTTACTTTGGTTAATTTCATCTTCTGCTACGGATTTTATAACTCCCATACAAATTACACACAGAGAAATAATCATGTATACTAAATCTATGATTTAGTGTAACTTAGATTTTAGTGTTACCATAGAATTTAAAGGCAGAGGTGGATAGTTTTGGCACGTTAGCTCTTAATACTTAAAGGTCTGCCACTGGAAATAACTAACATCCCGTAGTCTTGTAATATTTCGCGGCGTGAAGGTGCTTTATATTTTGCTGGTGGCTTTAATCTATGGATAGACGAACGCCACGGATCATCACAGAGAACTTGTTTCCTTTGGATGGGAACCTGTATCGCTATTTGCGTGTGGATATGTAAAGAAGTTATTTTAAATACTGCTATATTTTGTAATTTCGCACTTTTGACATTATCGGCAAAGAGTTGTATTTACTCAGAAGTGACCAAAACAGAGAAGTTCTACTTGGACGTTGTCTATAGGTGGTCTAAACAGGTAGTCTTTTTACAGCTTTTTAATTTGTGAAATACTATAGACGGGTATAGTGTGTGATATTTCACACTCGTTGCTATAATCCCAAACGTCAGTTAGTTCGACAGGCACTCCGTGTAAGATACTTCTTTCTGTTCAAAGACTTTGCCGCGAAATCGAGGAGGCCTAATATGGATACATTCGACTCTGCTTTGAGTTTTTCAACCCCAAATACTAACAGCTCGCAGACCTAGTCCGTTAGTGGATGGGAGTTCTGTTGTACAGTACACAGGCGAATATCTTTAGAAGCTGATATTACAAAATACCTTGTTGCTGTAAAACAAGGGAACTTGTTAAGCCAGGTACAAGAGCATAACGTTTCAATCAATAGTTATGGAAATCTAACCAACAAATTATCTTATTCAAAGATCCAACGACTCAATTCATCCATAGCTGGAGGCTCCTTGCCAGCCACATTCGGGTACAGTATTTCTAACTGTAAAGAGAACAGTGCGGTACAGAAAGATTCATAACAGCATGTACATAATTTAAATTATTTCCGTAAAAACAAGCTTGTTACGTGACGGCTGGCTTTTTCCTTAAATTTTATTACAGTGAAAAGCCCCAGTTCATTCGAAAGTCACTTACTTTCAGCTAACTAAGCTTATAATCCAAGTCTCTTTTGTTTCTGAGCTCCCTTTGATGCTTGAGCTGATTATACTTTACACTGGCTAGTGTATTTTCATGTAGGCTGTAACTCTGCTGATTGTTGTCGAGGAAACCTGGTAACATTATTCACAACAGATTGTTTTCATGCAAATGTAATGAACAGCTCGTACTTCAGGCGTTTCTGCATGCGGACAAAGAGGGAAACTAACATTACATTTGGTTTTGGAAACAAAACAGCATCTGAAAATTAAGCCATATAATTTCCACAAATATAACTCTACATGCCATAACAGTTCGCCAACCATTAGGAAATACAACGCGAATGAATGAATGAATGAATGAATGAATATTAGTAATCTGTGCTGTGAAATGTTAAGCCAGGAAATGAAGGTACGCGATACCACAAAACTAATCGGGCAGAACGATCAGGCACTGCCAACAAAACCCTGATTGACTTTCTGAATAATTAATTGTTGCTTTGTTGAACAGCCCTAGTACTCAGCTGACCAAAACGGTTTTATCTTGCTGTCAACCAGAAGTTTCATCACTGATGTCTCAACATCTCCTTAGTCAGCCAGCCAGCCAATTACGCAGGTACTTCTTTGAACAGTGGCTGAGATAATGAAATAGTCACTCATGCTTTTGCTTTGTGAGTTGCTATATCAGTAGTTCGTTATTCTGAGGGTTACTATATCGGTAGTTCGTTGTTTGTGACCTAGGTGCTATGTGATTTACTCTATGAGATATTAGTTTATGTTTCTACATTAGCAGTTCGTTATTCTGTAAACTACGATATCAGTAGTTATTCTGTGACTTAGTTGCTCCCTGAGTTACTATATCAGTAATTATTTATTCTGTGAGCTAGTTACTCTGCGAGTTATTTTATCAGTAATTTGTTACAAAAACGGTACTTCATTTCTCTGTATATTTCTGTCAGTAATTACGCAGATACTCTATGAGTTACAACGTCAGTAAGTGTCTATTCTGTGTTGAACTGTGTGAGCTGCTATATCAGTATTTAGTTATTCTTTGATTTCTTGCATCGGTACTTAGATACTCTGTAGGTTACTGGTTGCTGAGATACTGCATCTCTGTGAGTTAACTGCATCCGTACACAGCTATTTGTGGGCTACTGCATCAGTAAATAGCAATTTTCTGAGTTACTAGATCGGTACATGGTTATTCTCTGAGTTACTGCATCAGCACACAGGTATTCTGTGGGTTACTGCATCAGCGCACAGGTATTCTGTGGGTTACTGCATCAGCACACAGGTATTCTGTGGGTTACTGCATCAGCACACAGGTATTCTGTGGGT
>Ga0209629_10001332_pt1 | contig 15445 bp, 12 predicted proteins | sample TergutCu122P5_FD_187286 | JGI IMG/M metagenome (GOLD analysis project Ga0209629, IMG submission 187286) | Cubitermes ugandensis P5 segment gut microbial communities from Kakamega Forest, Kenya - Cu122 P5 (SPAdes) (version 2) | ecosystem: Host-associated > Arthropoda: Insects > Digestive system...
CGAAATGTGTCCGCCGCCAGATGCCCTACGATTGCTGTCATTGGGCCCCTACGGTTGCCGTCATTGCGGGCTTGACCCGCAATCTCCAGCTACTTCAAGCCTAAATCCTTCCGGGCAAACAAAGTGGTATAAAACCGGCATGGCGCGGCAAGAGCAGAGCCCTTGCCCTACGGTGGCGTGGCAGGTATGTCGGGACGTGGGCGAAATGTGTTCGCCCGCGTGCGTAAATCAGCCAGAACGGAGGCGGCTATGGACGTTATAAACGTAATATTGTTCGTTCTGGACTGCATTTTGGTGCTTTTTTCAATAGCACAATTTATCGTATGCGTTATTGAGTTGCTTCGTATGTCGATAAAGAGAAAATTTGACAAGCACAGAATCAAGAGACCGTTTTTGCTATTTATCGGTGGTATCGTAGCTTACATTTTGATCTCAATGTACCTATCCCTACTGGTCACTCCATGGATAACTGTGATAAAGTAAAAGAACTGCCATATACTCAAAAATATCAAAGGAGCGAACATCATGCGTCAAATCAAAATCTTCGACACCACCTTAAGGGACGGCGAGCAGGCCCCCGGGTGCAGCATGAGCATTTCAGAGAAGCTGGAGGCCGCGCGGGCGCTGGAGGCGCTGGGCGTGGACGTGATTGAGGCGGGCTTCGCGGCCTCGTCGAATGACGACTTCGAATCCGTCCGGCAGATTGCCGGGCTGGTCAAGGGCTGCACGGTGGCGTCGCTGGCGCGCGCAACAAAGGGCGATATCGACCGCGCGTGGGAGGCGCTGGCGGGGGCCGCGCACCCGCGCATACACGTGTTCCTGGCCACATCGCCCGTGCACATGAAATATAAGCTCAAGAAAACGCCGGAGGAGATACTGGAAATCGCGAAAGAGATGACCGCCTACGCGCGCGCGCTCTGCGAGGACGTCGAGTTTTCCGCGGAGGACGCCACCCGCAGCGAGCCGGAGTTTCTGGCGAAGGTCGTGGAGGCCGCCATCGACGCCGGCGCGTCCACCGTCAACCTGCCGGACACCGTGGGCTACGTCTACCCGGCGGAAATGCAGGGTTTGATAGAGTATATCCGGGATAATGTGCCAAACATCAGCAAAGCTGTCCTCTCCGTCCATTGCCACAACGATTTGGGCATGGCCGTGGCGAATTCGCTGGCGGGCGTGCTGGGCGGCGCGGACCAGATAGAATGCGCGCTGAACGGCATAGGCGAGCGGGCCGGCAACGCCGCGCTGGAGGAGCTGGTGATGGCGCTTAAAACCCGCGCGGACTATTTTAAATGCGAAACCCGCGCGAACACCAGGCTCATCAGCCGCGCCAGCCGCCTTATCTACAACATCATCGGCCAGACGCCCGCGCTGAACAAGCCGATAGTCGGCGTCAACGCGTTCCTGCACGAGGCCGGCATACACCAGCACGGCGTGCTTGCGGAGAAATCCACGTACGAAATTATGAACCCGGAATCTATCGGCATATTCAAGAGCAACCTGATATTGGGCAAGCATTCCGGCAGGCACGCGTTCGAGGATAAGCTGAAAGAGATGGGCTACGAGATTGGCGAAGAGGAAATCAACGCGCTGTTCAGGCGCTTTAAGGACATTGCGGACAAGAAGAAGGACATCTCCGACGGGGATATAGCGGCGATTGTAGCGGCGGGCGCGGGCGCGGAGGCTTCGGACGCCGGCGCGTTTGAGCTGGCGGATTTCTCCGTGCATTCCGGCTCCGGCGGCGGCAAGGCCGTCTGCGTGGTCGGCCTGCGGCGGGGCGAAGAGCGCTTCGAGGACGTCGCACTGGGCGACGGGCCCGTGGACGCGGCCTTCAACGCCATCGACAAGATAGCGGGCACCGCGGATTGGAAGCTGAGCTTTTACAACATCGGCTCCGCCTCGGACGGCAAGGACGCCGTCGGCGAGGTGCTGGTCAAGCTGGAGCACGGCGGGCGGCTCGTCAGCGGGCGCGGGGTCTCCACGGATATCGTCGAGGCGAGTATGCTGGCGTACCTCAGCGCCATTAATAAGGTAGGTACTAGAGGCTAGATAAAAGAAGAGAGGCTAGAGGCTAGATAATTACTTGTGGAAAAGCAGGGGCCGGGGCCGAAATGCCCACAGGCCGCGTTGGTGTACGTAAAGTGTCTGCACTGGATTGCTTCGCCCGTCTACTGTATCAAACATGAAGTGATTTTGGGCTCGCAATGACGGCGGGAAGGCGTGTGGCTGCTTGCAGCCGCGTCATTGCGAGGGCGGAAGGCCGCCGTATCACGCCAGTAAATGCCCGAAGCAATCCAGTGGGATTTGTAAAGAGAAGGAGAGTTTATCATGTCCATACGGCAAATATCCGTTTTCCTTGAAAACAAACCCGGCAGGCTCGCCGAAGTCGCGCGCGCCCTGGCCGCGGCGGGCGTGGGCGTCTATTCCGTGTCCGTCGCCGATACCGCCAATTTCGGCATTCTGCGCATGATTGTCAGCGACGCGCGGCTCGCGCAGGACACGCTCAAAGCCAGGGGCCTTACGGCCAAAATAACCGAGGTAGTCGCGATGGAAATGAGCCGCGGCCCCGGCAGCCTGGCCGAAATCCTGACAGATTTGGAGGCTATGGATATTTCCATCGAGTATATGTACGCCTTCACCAGCCGCGCCAAAGATTACGACGCCATCGTCGTTTTCCGCTTCGCCGGCCAGGAAGAGGCCCTCGCCAAAATCAAGCGCGAGCGCCCCGGCAGTATCAAGCTGCTCGGGGAAGAGGTTATTAGAGGGCTAGAGGGCTAGAGGGCTAGAAGCTAGAGGCTAGAGAAAAGAAGAGAGTCTAGAGGCTAGATAGTTAATGCGTGGGATTGCGGGCGTCACCCCGGGCCTGACCCGGGGCCGCAATGACGGTGACGGAGGGCAATGACAGGGGGCAATGAGCAGTGGCCGGGGGCGGCGGGAGCAAAGCCCCCGCCCTACGGCGGAATGGTAGGCGGTGGGTAGCACGGGCGGCGTCACCCCGGGCCTTGTCACCCTGGGCTTGACCTAAGCATCCCGGTCTGTCATCCTGAGCTCTGCGAAGGATCTTACGCCTTTGACTAATTAATTACTGCGTGGGATTGCGGGCTTGACCCGCAATGACGGTGACGGAGGGCAATGACAGGGGGCAATGAGCAGTGGCCGGGGGCGGCGGGAGCAAAGCCCCCGCCCTACGGCGGAATGGTAGGTGGTGGGTAGCACGGGCGGCGTCACCCCGGGCCTTGTCACCTTGGGCTTGACCTAAGCATCTCGGTCTGTCATCCTGAGCTCTGCGAAGGATCTTACGCCTTTGACTAATTAATTACTGCGTGGGATTGCGGGCGTCACCCCGGGCCTGACCCGGGGCCGCAATGACGGAACGTTCGGCTTATTATTTAACCGTTCCGCAGTCGTAGCCCGGCGTGGGCGTCCCTGCATGGCCGCCACTACGAGTACCGTCATTGCGGCCACTGCGGGTACCGTCATTGCAGCTACTGCGGGTGCCGTCATTGCGGGCTTGACCCGCAATCTCCAGCCACTCCAAGTTTAAATCCTTCCGGGCAAACATAACAGTATAAAACCGGCAGGGTGCGGCAAGAGCAGAGCCCTTGCCCTACGGTACCGGTTTTATCCGGCCTGCACAAAACACTTGACTTTGTTCAGATATTATCATATATTTATATAGAGGCCGCGGCTTCATAGGGCTGTCGCCAAGGGGTAAGGCAATGGACTTTGACTCCATCATCCGCTGGTTCAAATCCAGCCAGTCCTGTAAAATCAACGGGTGCAAGCATAAAAGCCTGCACCCGTTTTAATTCGGCTATCGCAATACAGCGGTTTACAGTCCCCCCCGCACCGGCTGCAGTGGCTGGAGCAGCAGCTGGTACGTCGATTCGGCGGAATCGACCGTGAGCTCCATGGCGTAGTCGGTGTAGCCCGGGTAGCGCCCGATGACGGTGTGCTTGCCGAATGTCAGGCCTTTTATCGTCAGCGGGGCTGTGCCCATGTCCTTGCCGTCGATGAATATGCGGGAGTTTTCCGGGACGGCCATGATGGTCACGGAACCCGTTCTTTGTTCCGGTTGCGGGCTCCCCGGCTGCTGGTCGGCGGCCGGCTGCGAATCGTCGGGCGGCGGGGCGGCCTGTTGCGAATCGTCGGGCTGGAGGTTGATATCCAGCGTGGTATCTTCTGTCAGGTTGAATTCCTTGCTCAGGCTGGCGTAGCCGTCTTTCGAGACGGATATCTGGTGCGTCCCCGGCGGTATGCTGACGTCCGTCCCGGCGGGAACCGGGCTGCCGTCGATGGTCATCGTGTAATCCTCCACATTGCACGTGAAGGAGATTTTAATGGTCGTCAGCGTGATTTTGTCCGTGAGGTCGATTGGCGTATCCTGGTTTTTGGTCACGGTCACGCTGGTTTCGTAACGCTGTATGTTTGAGCCTTTGATGACGAGCTTGTGGTCGCCCTCCTGCGCGGTGATGGGCTTGCCCTCGGCCAGCGCGCGGCTGTCGGAATCGTCCAGCGTGACGGTGCCGCCCGTAATGCCCGCGGCGTTTGTTATCGTGATGGTGCCGTGCCCCGTGACAAGGCCCACATACCACACCGTGCCGCCGTACCCGGAAAGGTCTACGGTGTCCGCCGGGCTGATTTTGGACAGGTCGTAATTATTGCCGCCGTCCCTGACGACAAGCTTTGAGTTGAACGAATAGGTGTTTGCGCCGTTGGTGAGCTGTTTGTCCGCCTGGTTTACGGTGACGCCCACGCAGGACATCTCGTACCAGGCTTTGCCGGATTTGTCCATGGAGAGCAGGGCGTTGCCCTTGGGGTCGAACGAGGCGTTTACGATATCGCCGACGCTGAAATTCGCCAGCCGCACGGCTTTGCCGTAGGCGTCCTTAAGGGGCGCGCCGGCGGTTACGCTTAGCTCGTAGGTGGGGTTGTCGTTGTTGTCGGTCTGAATCAGCTCTATGCTTTGCCCGGCGAGGTCCACATTCCCGACGACGGCCATGATATCGGCGCCGGGTGCAGCGACCGCGGGGGGTGCCGCGGCGGAAGGGCGCAGCGCGGCGGCGGGCCCCTGACCGACGTTTATGGAAGGCGGCGCGCCGGTGACTGTTTTAAACGCGATGGAGAACACCACGACGCAGACGACCATGGCCACCAAAAGCAGAAGCACATAAAAAATGAAGAAAGGCGTTCGGCTTTTCCCGTTTCCGCCTGAATCGGCGTAATTGTCGTCGTAATAACCGCGGTTATAGCCGCCGTTGCCGTATCTGGTTGGGCCGGTGTTTGAGCCGGCGTTCATAAGTTTTCGGGTTTTTTCGTATTCAACCCCGTCGTAACCCGGCGGGGTTCTGCGCGGGTACGACCGGTTCCCGCCGCCGTTCATCGGCTCTCTGTCCATGTGGCACCTCTTGTCATTTACTGTAATATTTATCCAATATATATTATTCGGCGGATTCGGCGATTTTATCAGGTGTTTTTATATTAGTGGCCAGCAGGAAGTTTATCAGCCCAATCACCGCGGCGCAGGCGAACACGTACCGGTAGCCGTTTACGGGGTCGGCGGCGGCCCACAGCATGCCGCCCAAAACGGGTATTGTCATGGAGATTGAGTGGTCCACGCAAAGCCCCAGCGAGAGGGTGGGGGTTACGTATTCCGGCCGCGGGGAAACCTTGCGCACGTATGTGGAGCGCGCCATCTCGACGACGCTGGTGGAGCTGTCCAGCACGTAGCACGCGGCCATGATAATACCGGCGGCGCCATGCGAAAACAGAACGCCGGAGAAGATATACCCGAAGCAGATGACCACCAGCATCAGCGCCTCGGCGGAGAGCACGGCGCGTTCGCCCAGCTTGTCTATCGCCCGCCCGACGGCCGTGCGCGTGATAATGCTGGCGACGGAGACGATTATGGCCAGTATCGCGAAATGCTCCGGGCCGTACCCGTAATTGCTGATAAGCACCCACGGCGCGAACGTCAGGAACACCTGCTTGCGGCCGCCGTTGAAGAAACTCAGCAAATAATACAGCGTAAATTCCTTTTTGACGACGAAACGCACCGACCGCTTGGCCCGGTTGCCGCTTTCGTCTTTTTCGTGCTGAAGCGCCTTTTCCTTGCGTATCAGGAACACCGCGCCCGCCGCGACCGCGTAGAATACGGCGGAAATCATGAAGGCCACGCCAAAACTCAGGCCCAGGAAGGAAAAGCCTATCAGCACGAACACCTGGGCGAATATCGTCGCGAACAGGCCGCCGGCGGAAAACAGGCCCAGCCGCCTGCCGAACTCCTCTTTCCGGGAGAGGTTCATGCCTATTGCGGCGTTGGTGGGCATGAGCATATGCTGGCCGAAGCTCTGTACGACGATCCAGACGACCAGCAGCCCGTAGCCGGGCGAGAGCAGGGCTATGCCGAAAAACCCGAGGGCGGACATCAGCAGCGCGATGGACGCCTTGCGCGCGTCCGTAAACGCCGCGAGGGCCGCGAGGATGAAGATGGTGAGGAAACCCGGTAGCTCACGCGGGAATTCCAGCGCGCCCCTGCCCGTGACGCTGATTTTATATACCACATACAGGAAATTGGCGAAGATGGTGCTTTGCACGCCCGACGCGAAGCCGGCGAAAACGCCCGAGCAGAAAAAGATGGAGAACGCGCGGTCGTTTTTAAAGCGCGATTGCAGGCCGTTTATTATCCTATTCATTAAAATTAAAACTCCGCTGCTAGTACAATGTATTATCAAAATCCTTACAAATCCCACTGGATTGCTTCGGGCGTATACGGGCATGGGCCGCCAAGCCATTTGCCCTCGCAATGACGCAGCTGCAAGCAGTTGCATGCCTTACCCATCGTCATTGCGAGCCCAATTGCGCTTCGTATGCCGATACGTATACGGGCGAAGCAATCCAGTTCTGCATGTAAAGGTGCTGTCCTTTGCGCAGGCAAAATGTAAAGTTTTAAATTTTACGCGGTACTAATCAAATTTTATTCGGTCAACATACAGTATATTAATGCTTTTCTGGAGGATACGATATGTGCTTTAAGAAAAAGGTAATCGGCCTGGCGCTGGTTTGCCTGGGGCTGGGGATACCCGCCATAGCGTTTCTGGGCTTTTTCGCCTATTTTACGGCTGTTGCGCTGATTATGGCCGGGTTATGGCTGCTGCTTTTCTGCTGAGGCCGGTTCGGATTCAGGCTCGGGCGCGGCTTTGTCCGTCTTTATTAACACGCGCTTGCCGTAGGCGTAGAACGTCATAAACAGGATGAACGTGACCAGCAGGATAACGAACAGCGCGCGGATATCGCGCAGGGCGATGAATATGGACATGACGCCGGTGACGGCGGCCAGAACATACAGGATTATCACGGCTTTGGCGTGGGAAAAGCCCAGGTCTACCAGCCTGTGGTGCAGGTGGCCCCTGTCCGCCGTCGAGATGGACTTGCCGCTGAACGTGCGGCGCACCATCGCGAAGGCCGTGTCGAAGATCGGCAGGGCCAGCGCGAAGCACGCGATGATGATGGAGAGCAGCGCGTAGCCCTTGAACACGCCCATGATGGACGTAACCGAAAACGTGAAGCCCAGAAACAGCGCGCCCGTATCGCCCATGAACACCTCGGCGGGGCTGAAATTGCGCGGCAAAAAGCCGATACAGCTGCCGGCGAGGGTGGCGCAGAAGATGACGGCCAGGTAATTGCCCGTGAACGAGCAAAGCGCAATCAGGCACACGGCGTATATGGCGCAGACGCCCGCCGCCAGGCCGTCCAGCCCGTCTATCAGGTTGACGGCGTTCGTCACGCCGACGATCCAGACCAGCGTTATCGGAATGGCCATCGTGTCAAACACCGTCGTAAACGGCCAGGTGACGGTGTTGATCTCCGTCCCGGTGAAAATGACGATCAGCGCGGCGATAATCTGGAACGCCAGCTTGACGGCGGGGCGCAGCGTGTAGATATCGTCCGCCATGCCCACGCATACGATGACCGCCGCGCCCGCCAGAAAGCCGTAAAACTGCGCCGTGCGGAGCTCGCGCACGAACGGTATGAGTATGACCAGCGTCAGCAAAACGCCTATCACAATGGCCAGGCCGCCCATCTGCGGCATGGGCTCCCTGTGCATACTGCGCTCGTTGGGGTAAGAGACCGCGCCCAGCCGGACGGAAATCTTCTTCGCTATCGGCGTGGAAAACAGGCTGAGGCCGAAGGCGCAGGCGAACGCGGTGATATATAAAAGCCAGTTGTTGTTCAAATATGCACCTCTTCGGAGGTATTGTGAGATGATGATTATTAGTCAAAGGCGTAAGATCCTTCGCAGAGCTCAGGATGACAGACAGGGGAGGCAGGATACACCCCGCCCGCGCTATTTCGTCCCGAACAGCCTGTCGCCCGCGTCGCCCAGTGGCCGGAACGGTGGCATACTTACTATCCTTGGTAGGCAGCAAGCCGCGTCAGACACACTAGTACAATGTATTATCTAAATCTTTACAAATCCCACTGGATTGCTTCGCCCGTATACGTATCAGCATACAAAGCGCCACTGGGCTCGCAATGACGGCTGGAAGGCATGTGGCTGCTTGCAGCCGCGTCATTGCGAGGGCAAATGACTTACGGCCCACGCTCGTATGCGCCCGAAGCAATCCAGTTCACGCATAAAAAGGTGCTGTTCTTTGCGCAGGTAATTAGTCAAAGGCGTAAGATCCTTCGCAGAGCTCAGGATGACAGACCGGGGAGGCGTCGGTGTTGGATAAGCCGCTTTCCGCTTGCGGCGAAGAGCGGGCGAACAATGTTCGCCCTTACGAAGGCGGCTCGCCCGTCCAACCACCCCGCCCGCGCTATTTCATCCCGAACAGTCTGTCGCCCGCGTCGCCCATAGTCCGGTACGATGGCTATGCAATATTCATCCGTAGGGCAAGGGCTCTGCTCTTGCCGCACTGCTGGCGGTTCAGAAAGGAATAAGGATTAGTCAAAGGCGTAAGATCCTTCGCAGAGCTCAGGATGACAGACTGGGGGGGCTCAGGATACAGCCCGCCAATCCCACCCCGCCCGCGCTATTTCGTCCCGAACAGCCTGTCGCCCGCGTCGCCCAGGCCGGGGACGATGTAGCCGTGGCTGTTCAGGCGCTCGTCCATGGCGGCGGTGTAAATGTCCACGTCCGGGTGGTCGCCGTTGATGCGCTTCACGCCCTCCGGCGCGGAGATCAGGCAGAGCAGGTGTATTCGCTTCACGCCCTTGGCCTTCAGGTACCCGATGGCGGCGGAGGCCGTGCCGCCCGTCGCGAGCATCGGGTCGACGATGAAAATCTCGCGCTCGGTCAGGTCCGCCGGGAGCTTGCAGTAGTATTCGACGGGCTGGAGCGTTTCCGGGTCGCGGTACATGCCGATATGGCCGACCTTGGCGTTCGGCAGCAGGTTCAGCATACCGTTGACCATGCCGATGCCGGCGCGCAGTATCGGTATGACGGCGATTTTCGTGCCGATGACCATGCCTTTTGTCTTGCAGATGGGCGTTTCCACCTCTATTTCGTTCATCAGCAGGTTGCGCGTCGCCTCGTAGCAGATCAGCATGGCGATTTCCTCCACCAGTTCGCGAAATTCCTTGTTGCCGGTGTTCACGCTGCGCAAAATGGTGATTTTGTGCTGAATCAGCGGGTGGTTGATAACGGTTGTGCTTCCCATTTTTGCCTCCGCTCGTTATTTTCTGAATTACTTTTCTGAATTACTTCTCCGTGTTCTCTTTTTCTATCTCGTTTATCTGCTCCAGCCGCCTGATATGGCGGCTTTCGCCGGAAAAACCCGTCTCAAAAAACGCCTTGAACACCTCCAGGGCCGTGCCGAACCCGATGACGCGCGCGCCGATTGTGAGGACGTTCGCGTCGTTATGCAGGCGGGTGACTTTGGCCGAATACACGTCGTTGCAGACGGCGGCGCGTATGCCCTTGATTTTGTTCGCGGCGATGGATATGCCGATGCCCGTTCCGCAAATCAGAACGCCTTTGTCCGCGCGGCCGGAGAGAATCTCATCCGCCGCCAGCTTGGCGTAAACCGGGTAGTCCACGGTGTCCGCGCTGTACGCTCCGACGTCTTTATAAGGTATTTTCTGTTCGTCCAGGTATTGCAGCAGTTCCGTTTTCATCTCGAAACCGCCGTGGTCGCAGCCTATAACCAGCATTTCGCATCCGCCTTCGCTTTTGTATTCGCGGGACAGCCTGTCCGCGGCCGAGTTTATCAGGCCGTGGAGCTGCCCGGCGCAGGCGGCGTATACCCCGCGCCCGCCGCCGTAGGGGTCGCGGACGCCGTTTTCCGCCGCGCCGCCCCCCGCGTATTCGCATATAGTATAAACATTTTTGCCGCCCAGCGCAAGGGTGTGTTTTTTGTGCTCCGGCGTCATGGCCAGGCAGATATCCGCCCATTTGAGCAGCTCCGGCGATATTCCGCGCGGGACGTGGCCCTCCAGCGTCGCGCCGTAGAGCTTCACGGCCTCGGCGGCGTGGCGGGCGGCGCGGCTTTCGGTGACGTACAGCCCGCATGAGCGCACATCCGCCGTAACGCCCTTATCGGCGAAAACGCGCCGGGCTATGGCCTCGGCCATCGGGCTGCGGCAGGTGTTGCCCGTGCAGATGAAGAGTATATTCAGCTTATTCATACCTCGATTATTCATATCTCAATTATATCATACCCGCTGGCTTTTTTCAGCCGGTTCATTATGGCAAGGCCCAGGCCGGCCTCGTCAAACCCTTCGGAATAAACCTGGCCGATTCCGTAATAATCGAATTTGCGCAGCATGTTGAAGAGGTTCGCCCCGATGGCCGGCGGGTCGCCGCGGTCGCCCAGAATCAGCACGGCGCAGCGTTCTTTATCATACAGCGCCGCGGTCTGGCGCGTGGCCAGAATGCCGGGCGGGCGGCCGGTATCAGCCGCGTATTCCGCCGCCAGCTCGTTGATTTTGCGGACGACGCCCGCCTGCGGCCCGCGCACGACGGTGACGTTCGCCAGCGGCGAGTAATGCTTGTAGCGCATACCGGGCGCTTGCGGCCGCCCCTCCGTTTTGCTGTTCACGGCGGGGTCGACGGCGACCTCGCCCACAGCCTCCCTCAGCATCTCCAGCGTGACGGCGCCGGGGCGCAGCAGGCAGGGCGCGCCGCGCGCGCAGTCCACAATGGTCGATTCCAGGCCGTAATATGCCGGGCCGCCGTCCAGTATCATATCTATCCTGCCGCCGAGGTCGTATTCGACATGCGAGGCCCTGGTGGGGCTGGGCTTGCCGGATGAATTGGCGGAGGGCGCGGCAATGGGCAGGCCCGCCCGCTCTATCAGCAGCCGGGCTATATCATTCGAAGGCATACGCACGGCGACCGTCTCCAGCCCGCCGGACGTCTCATACGGGACGGCGGGGCGCTTTTTAAACACCAGCGTAAGCGGCCCCGGCCAGAAGCGGGACATCAGTATCTTCGCCGTTTCCGGCGTCTCTTCGGCTATCGCGCCCAGCTCGTCCGCGCGGGCAATGTGGACTATCAGCGGGTTGTCCGAGGGGCGGCCTTTGGCTTCGTATATCTTCTTTACGGCCTCGGGCGAAAGGGCATTCGCGCCCAGCCCGTACACCGTTTCCGTCGGGAAGGCGACCAGCCCGCCGCCGCGCAGTATATCCGCCGCGCGGTCTATCTCCGCGAGGTTAAGCCGCGGGTTTTCCGCGTCAATTTTATAAACGACGGTGTTTAGCCGCAGCATTTTTTGTATTTCTTGCCGCTGCCGCAGGGGCAGGGGTCATTGCGGCCGATTTTCTGCCCTTTCACCACCGTGCGGGATTTCTTCTGCTCCCAGTACAGCTCCTTCCGCCGCTCCGGCGTGAATATTCCGTCCCATTGCGGCAGCGTGTAAAGGTGTTCGGCCTTGTATTCGACCATCTTCTTATACAGCTTCTCAAAGTCGATGACGAGCCTCACCGGCGTCTCACCGGTCAGCTCGTCGGTCTTTATCGGCTCCGGCTGCGTCTCGTTGATGCCGTCGATAAAGCCGCAGATATCCTCAACCGGCATACCGAAGCGCGCGGCAAGCTCCGCTGCGCCGCCCTCTATAAGCCCCGTCCTGTTTTCCAGAATATTCTCGTAAACCTTCTGTTCGGCTGGCATATAGATATCCCAGTACGCGGGTATAATCCTGCCCTCTTTGTCGTACGCCTTCGCCATCCATTGCTCGTATAGACTCATTTGAACCTCCGGGTAAACCGTGTTATGTGCATTCATAACATTGTACAACATTTCCCGCGTTATGTAAATCAGAAAATTATAGCCAGTACAATGCCAGTACAATGTATTATTTAAATCTTTACAAATCCCACTGGATTGCTTCGCCCGTATACGTATCAGCATACGAAGCGCCATTGGGCTCGCAATGACGGTGGGGAAGGCATGTAGCTGCTTACAGCCGCGTCATTGCGAGGGCAAATGACTGGCGGCCCACGCTCGTATGTGACGCCTGCAATCCAGTTCACGCATGTAAGGTGCTGTTCTTTGTACAGGTAAAGTGTAAAGTTTTAGATGTTACGCGGTACTGGAAATATTCCGAGCGTTTTTCTTTCGTATTCCGTATTCATATGGTATAATAATTTTACGAGGTGAAAATCAATGGGCGAAACATACGAACTCCGGCTCTACGACGCGCCGCTGCTCACATTTGAGCTGGCCCGCGACGTATCGGTCGGCTATTCCGTTGATATCAGGCGAATCGGCGAGCCCCGCGCGCTGCTTCCACTGGATATGGAAGCCACAGGCGAAGGCGTTCTGGCATGGCTGGAGCGCCGGGTCATTCCCAAAAACAGGGCATATGTGCGGGAGATTCTGAGAACTCTGGGCCTTCGCGCGGGCGATACCAAGGGCATTATCGACGTGTGCAGGGGCCTTTCGCTCAACGACAGCTATTGGGTTGTGCCGGAAGGTTTTGAAGGAAAATTCTCCGAATACAATCTTTACGAGAACCGGTTTTCCGAGATTCTCTCCCTTGTCGCGTATACAGGCGTGACGCAAAGCGACGCGGCGTTCTCGACCTCGCCGGAGCTGACCACGGACGGTATGCTGCCAAAGGCGTGGCGTTTTATAGAGGGCGAGGGCATTTATCTATACAAAGGCGGCACCAGAGGATTCGCGAACACGGGCAAGGAACCGTACAGCGAGTTTTACGCCGGCCAGATAGCGGAGACGATGGGCATCGACGCGGTACATTACGACCTGGAGAACTGGAAAGGCATTCTGGCGTCAAAATGCAGGCTGTTCACGGATATCGGCACCGCCTTTGTTCCCATAGGGCGCATTGTGAAATCGGGCGGCCTCGGCGCGGTGGTCAGGTATTACGACGGGCTTGGGGAGGATTTCGCCCGCGCCGTCCGCGATATGCTTGTATTCGACGCACTTATTTATAATGAAGACAGGCACTTCGGAAACTTCGGCCTGCTGCGCGACAGCCGTTCGGGAGAGATAAAAGCGCCCGCGCCGATATTCGATAACGGCAATTCGCTTTTTAATCTGGCGATGCCGGGCGATTACGCCGCCCTGGAAGAATACGCCAAAACGCGCTCCCCGGCATACCCCGGCGCCACCTTCGAGGGCATCTGCCAATCGTTTATGACCCCGCGGCAAGCGGAAATGCTGCGCAAGACGCTTAACTTCTCTTTCGCGCGGCACCCGGAACTGAACCTGCCCGAAGAACATCTGACGGCTGTAGAGGGGCACCTGCGCAAGCGGGCGGCAATGCTGCTGGAGGCTGGTACCGCAAACATCTAAAACTTTACACTTTGCCTGCACAAAGAACAGCACCTTTAATGCGTGAACTGGATTGCAGGCGTCATCTATGGGTGTGAGCCGTAAGCCATTTGCCCTCGCAATGACGTGGCTGCAAGGAGCCACACACCTTCCAGCCGTCATTGCGAGCCCAATCGCGCTTCGTATGCTGATACGTAAACGGGCGAAGCAATCCAGTGGGATTTGTAAAGATTTAGATAATACATTGTACTAGAGGCTGGATAAATAGAAATACTCCGGCGAAATATCCTCCAATTCATTTAAATGGCTTTTCCACAGAAGGCGCAGCGCCCCGGAGTGCCTGAAGCTGGTGTAGAGCAGCTTGATTTTATAATACCCATGTTTCATTATGGCGGTACGCGTCTTGGCCTTCAGCTCGTGGGGCTCGTCATTGTTCAGCAGCAAATTGTCCCCGATATATAACAGGCTGCCGTCGGCGCTTTCTAATTGGAAGGTATACGCCCCGTCCGACGGGATATACAGATAGCCTTCGTATGACAATGAGTAACCCCTATCGCTTCCGATAAATCCCAAATCAATTTTTGGCGCGATTCCGGAAGCTGTCATTTTCAGGGCGAATACCGAATCCAGCAGCGCCGCGCTTTGCAGGCCGCCGGCGAAGCAACGATACCGAAGCCCGTTCCGCGGCGGGACTGGGCCCGTTTCAGAAGGGGCAAGCGTTGGTATGTCAATGTCATCCCCCGCGTCTGATTCCGGCAGTTCGTCTGACAAATAAAGCCCAAAACCGCTGAGCATAGGGCTGTCCCAACTGCGGAAAATGTTCAGCCTTACCTTTGCCGTCGTTACCGCCTTGAAACGCTTGATATTCTTGTATCCTATCGTTTTGCGCCTTATAATCTCACACCAGGAGCCGTCAATCCACGCTTCCAGGCTCCACCCCGCCACGCGCTGTCCTTCCTGAATAAACTCCCGCAGCATGACGTTGTCGAAGGTTTTGTCACGGCCCAAATCAAATGTAAGGCTGGCCGCGCCGCTTTCAACCGCCCATGAATCCGCCGGCGACCAATAAGAAGATTTATTTCCGTCAATCAGATTGCCGGCGGGATGGCCCGCCGCTTCCCCGGACGCCGTAATAACCGCGTTTTGGGCCAAATTGACGCTGAAGGTATTATCAATAAACGTTTTAAGCTGTGTAAGGCGTTCGGCCTGATCAGCGCCGATAACCCCGCGCGTATCCGGGCTCACGTTTAACAGCAGCACCCCGTTGTTGCCGACAGAATTGTAATAAACCTCTGTCAAATCCGGCAGGCTTCTTACGGCGGAAGTTTTTTCATTCCAAAACCATTGGTTCAGGGTCACCGTATTGACTTCAAGCGGATACCAGACAGCCCCGACGGCGTTTTCGTAATATTTTTCCTGTCCCAGGTCGGGCCATGCCGCGTTTTCCGCGATTTGGCGGTCAAATACCGGCTGCACGGACCACTCGTCCCGCCTGCTCGCGCCGCCCTCGTTGCCGGCCCAGCGCACGCCTTTGCCGCTCCAATAAAGCCGCGAACCGCCGCTTTTTATCTTCCGCCACTCGTCGTCATCCGCAAAGCTGTATGGGTCATAAAGCCTTATAACCGCCATCGGCTGAAGCTTATGAATCAGGTCATACCAAAGCCCGGGGCTGTAGGAAGGCACGGCTTTCCAAATCTCATAATCGCCGCA
>Ga0209629_10001333_pt1 | contig 15445 bp, 17 predicted proteins | sample TergutCu122P5_FD_187286 | JGI IMG/M metagenome (GOLD analysis project Ga0209629, IMG submission 187286) | Cubitermes ugandensis P5 segment gut microbial communities from Kakamega Forest, Kenya - Cu122 P5 (SPAdes) (version 2) | ecosystem: Host-associated > Arthropoda: Insects > Digestive system...
GGTTACGCGAGTTTTAAGTTTTTCAATTCCAAGTAAGGAAACCACTTTGAATAATTGTTCCGATGGAATGTGGTCGATAGCCGTTCCGTTCCGCAAAGCGGCGACCTGCAATTCTGTTTTATTTTTCTTCATAATTTTTCAATTTATTCCGATTACATCGCAAATAATAGCCTGACGCGCATAGACTCCGTTTCGGGCTTGTTCAAAATAATACGCTTTGGGATTATCGTCCACATCAGTATCAATTTCATTGACGCGAGGAAGCGGGTGAAGAATCCGTAAATTCGGTTTGCTCTTTTCCAGCATCCGGTTTTTAAGGATATACACATTTTTCACTTTTTCGTATTCCATTAAATCGGTAAAACGTTCGCGCTGGACGCGAGTCATATACAAAATATCCGATGAATGGATGATTTCTTCCGAAAAATCGATATTTTCTTCAAAGGGAATATCGTGTTCTTCCAACCATTGCTTATAAATATCGGGAAGACGCAATTCTTCGGGGGCAATAAAATTGAATCGGGGATTAAAATGCGACATGCCTTCAATCAGCGAATGAACGGTACGTCCGTATTTCAAATCGCCTACCATAGTGATAGTTAGATTATCCAATCGCCCTTGCGTTTTGTAAATGGAATAAATATCGAGCATGGTTTGCGAGGGATGCTGATTAGCCCCGTCTCCTGCATTGATAATCGGAATATCCGTCACTTCCGAAGCGTAGCGTGCAGCTCCTTCTAAATAGTGGCGCATAATGATTAAATCGGCATAATTACTGACCATTTTAATCGTATCTTTCAAAGTTTCTCCTTTGGAAGAGCTGGTAGTCGCAGCATCGCTGAACCCAATCACTTTTCCGCCCAAACGGTTCACGGCGGTTTCAAAACTCAGGCGCGTCCGGGTGGAAGGCTCAAAGAAAAGCGTAGCGCAAATTTTCCCGTCCAACAATTTCTGATTGGGATTTTTTTCGAAGAATTCAGTCTTTTTCATCAGATGAACGATCGTTTCTTTCGATAAATCGGCAACAGAAACAAAGCTTTCTTTTTTCATATTATCATGGATATTTTGAATACAAAGGAACATATTTTTCTTTAAATAAGCAAGCGTATGGAAATAGGGTCAGGATTTTTTTGATATTAAAATTAGTTGTAAATTTGTTGCATAAAAGTAAAACGATTAAATAAACAATCTTTTTAAATAACTCTATGAACGAAAATGAAAAATTACAGGGCTTGCCTGAAAACGCTTTTAGGGAATTAAAAGAAGGAGAAGAGTATCAACCGGTTCTATCTCCCGCAGGAAAATATCGTGAAGTAACGCCCTGGTCGGTTGTGTGGGGCGTATTAATGGCTGCCTTGTTTTCAGCGGCAGCGGCTTATCTGGGCTTGAAAGTAGGTCAGGTTTTTGAAGCCGCCATTCCGATTGCTATTATTGCCGTAGGACTGTCGTCGGCTTTTAAGCGCAAAAACGCTTTGGGCGAAAATGTCATTGTTCAATCCATAGGCGCCGCTTCGGGGGTAATCGTAGCCGGAGCAATTTTTACTTTGCCTGCTATCTATATTCTTCAGGCAAAATATCCCGAAATGACGATCAATTTTGTACAGGTATTTTTCAGTTCGGCATTGGGAGGCGTTCTGGGTATTTTATTTTTAATTCCTTTCCGGAAATATTTTGTTTCCGAAATGCACGGTAAATATCCTTTCCCTGAAGCTACGGCTACAACGCAGGTACTCATCTCCGGCGAAAAAGGCGGAGACCAAGCCAAGCCGCTTATTTTTGCCGGTATCATCGGTGGAATTTACGACTTTATTGTCGCTTCGCTGGGCTGGTGGAACGAGGAAATCAGCAGCCGGATAGTCGGAGCAGGCGAAATGGTCGCCGAAAAATTCAAATTACTGTTTAAAGTTAATTCTGGAGCAGCCGTCTTGGGATTGGGTTATATCGTAGGACTTCGGTATGCCTCAATAATTTGCGCCGGTTCGTTTTTAGTATGGTGGATTATAGTTCCTTTAATATCTTATTTCTTTGGCGATACGGTTATCAATCAATGGAATCCTGCCATACAAACCTTAGTGAGAGATATGCCACCCGAAACTATTTTTAAAGAATACGCCCGTTCGATAGGAATCGGCGGAATTGCGATGGCGGGAATCATTGGAATTATCCGTTCGTGGAGCGTGATTAAAAGCGCTTTGGGATTGGCTGCTAAGGAAATGAAAGGAAAAAGCGTTGCGAGCGAAAAAAATATCATTCGTACACAAAGAGATTTATCGATGAAATGGATTTCTATTGCCAGCATTTTGACATTGATTTTTATTTTTATTTTCTTCTATGTCGGAGTCGTTCATAATTTACTGTTTGCTTTGGTCGGTTGGTTTTTGATAACGGTCATTGCATTTTTATTTACTACGGTAGCGGCAAACGCCATAGCTATTGTCGGAACCAATCCGGTATCAGGAATGACGCTGATGACTTTGATATTGGCTTCGGTTGTTTTGGTAGCTGTTGGATTGAAAGGAACTTCAGGGATGTTAGCCGCATTAATTATGGGCGGCGTAGTTTGTACGGCGCTTTCGATGGCAGGAGGTTTCATAACGGATTTAAAAATCGGTTATTGGCTCGGAACCACTCCCGCCAAACAGGAAAGTTGGAAATTCTTGGGAACAGTCGTTTCTGCCGCAACGGTTACGGGCGTCATTATGATTCTTAATTCTACTTACGGCTTTACGGGAAACAGTTTTGCGGCGCCGCAAGCCAATGCAATGGCAGCCGTCATCGACCCGTTAATGACCGGTTCGAGCGCGCCCTGGCTGCTTTATGGAATTGGAGCCGGATTAGCGATTATACTTACTGTATTCAAAATCCCCGCATTGGCATTTGCTTTGGGTATGTTTATTCCGATGGAATTGAATGTTCCTTTGTTGATTGGCGGTGCGGTCAGTTGGTATGTCAGTTCGCGTTCAAAAGATAAAGCCTTGAATGCCGCACGTTTGGAAAGAGGCACTTTATTGGCGTCAGGATTCATTGCCGGCGGCGCATTGATGGGAGTCGTCAGTGTTGTTTTGCGGTCGTTCAATGTTCACCTTGTTAATGAAGCGTGGTTGGAAAATCGTCTTTCAGAAGTAGTTGCAATTATTCCTTACTTTGCTTTGATTGCTTATTTGATTTGGGATAGTATGAGAGGGAGAAAGAGTTAAGAGTTAAGAGTGACTTTTTACAATCTCATCTTTTGTTTCAGCAATTTGTAGCCGGCGCTACTTGCTTTTAATACATCGCCATTTTTTAAATGCACTTTGTAAATCTCTTTTTCGTACAACTCGATTTTGGCAATTACTTCGATGTTCACGATGAATGAGCGATGAATACGAACAAAGTAATCGTCCGGAAGATGTGTTTCCCAATACTTCATCGTTTGGTCTTTCAGGTATTTATTTGAATCGGTATAAATCATCACATAATCGCCATTCGCTTCAATATAGCGGATTTGATTCACATTGATGCAATGAAATTCAGAGTTTTTCTTAACGATGATACGGGTCAATTTTTCCACCGGAACCGGAGCGATTGCGGCTAATTTTTCTTCTATGCTTTGTTTTTGCGCTTTGAGTTCATTACGGCTCTGCAACAAATAGTAGGTCAGAATAAAAATAACATACAGGAATAATCCGGCTATTATCCTGACAGGAAGTATATCTAAGAAATAAGGAGTATATAAAACATCGTTTGGTAAAACAATATATTGAATAAGACTATATCCTGAACCTATCCAAAGGGAAGATGAAATCAAAAACAGAATGAAATGAAATAGCACAAACAGCGGCATATTCTTAACGTTTCCGAAAAACCTGACAGGATGCCACAAACCAAGCATACAGGCAGCTTGCAATATATTATACGTCAAAGAATCATAAATGATTTGCCGATTCAATGTACCGGAATAATAAAACGCAATCGATATTTGGGCAACAATTACGATTACCCAAATACCGATGTACAAAAGGCGTAATTTCCAAGTATTCAGAAACGGATTATTCATAACATCTGAGTTCTCCCCCGCCAAATACTGCTTCTACTTCCAAAACAACATACTTCTCGCTGGCTATCTGCAAAACACGATTGGGACGGTTATCGGTGAACCCGCCGAAAATGCCCGTTTTCTGAACCACGATGTTCCAGTCGTCCGGCACATAAAGTATAACGCCGCTAAAAACCGATTTCACTCTTATACGTGCCGCTACTTTCAGGTCGTCGGCTAATTCAACTTGGGACAAATCGATTTCAACGCCGCTGAAAACCGCTTCTATTTCAACATCTTTCAATTTGCTCTGCGTCCATTTTTCCTTAGAAGATGTAAAAATATACTCCTTTCTTATGACGCCTTCTTTATTTGATGCGACATTTGTTTCATAATTACCTTTTTCAGAACCGTTTTTTTCATAATTACCTGAATAATTTTTCCATTTGTAACGTTCCCAAGCATACCGTTCAATCTTTTTCCCTGTTGCGGCGCGTATAATAAGACCAATTCCCGCCGCAATGATAAGCAAGGGAATGATTATACCGCTCACGCTGACGGAAAAGATTTTGGGCAGTAGAAACAGCGCTCCAACAACGATTAGAGTAATTCCAGCGCTTTGATTGTTAGGAGATTTATCGAACAGTATAACAATGCCGATAGCAATGAGCAACATCTGCCACGAAATAACGAGATTATATATTTCGGGGGCAAAAAGTCCCATATTGTTGAGCAATAAAAAGGCTCCAACCAACATAATAATAAACCCGATTACAATTTTTTTCATATCACATAAAATTAAATTATTGTTTTAAAAATTTGTTGTGCAAAAGTAATGGGATTCACATATTTCTACAATAGTTTTTCGCCGGAAGCCGCCGAATTTTCGATAAACTGCCGTATTTTGTCGATGAAGTCAGGCTAATAGTCACTCGTCACTCGTCACTTGTCACTTTTCCGAAACGGCGGCTTAACGACTTTCGCCTCAATATCTTTTTCCCTGATGCGAATAAAAATGGGAGTATCCAAAGCCGCATATTCCGGTTTGACATAACCCAATCCAATGGCTTTCCGTGAAAAGGGCGACATAGTTCCCGATGTTACAACGCCGATAATTTCACCCTCTTGATTAACAATTTCGTAACCGTGACGGGCGATGCCTTTGCCAACCATCTCAAAACCAACCAACTTTTTGGAAACTCCTTTGGCTTTTTCGGCTTCCAACAGCGGACGGGAAATGAAATTATTACCTTCGGTGAATTTGGTAATCCAGCCCAATCCGGCTTGCAAAGGCGAAGTATTATCATCCAATTCATTACCGTATAACGGAAATCCCGCTTCCAGACGCAACGTGTCGCGGGCGCCCAAGCCAGCAGGTTTGATGCCAAATTCAGCTCCGGCTTCAAAAATAGCGTTCCATATTTTTTCCGCATATTGGGGATAAAAATACAATTCAAATCCGCCGCAGCCGGTATAACCGGTGTTGGAGATGATGACGTTGTCCACGCCGGCTATTTTTCCGGTTACGAATGAATAATACGGTATGGCGGTCAAATCAATCGCCGTCAGTTTTTGCAGCGTTTTCAGCGCCAAAGGTCCCTGTACGGCTAACTGTGCGATATTGTCGGAAGCATTTTGTAATTCAGCGCCTTCGGTATTGTTTTTCACACACCATTCCCAATCCTTTTCCACATTGGCGGCATTGACGACGAGCATATACTTTTCCGGTTCGTAGTGATAAACAAGCAAATCGTCGATAATTCCGCCTCGCTCGTTCGGAAAACAGGAATATTGCGCCTTTCCGACCGGCAAATTGGCAATGTCGTTGGAAGTGATTTTCTGAACAAAAGCCTGTGCATGAGGTCCGTTAACCCAAAATTCGCCCATGTGGGAAACGTCAAATACGCCGACTGCATTGACTACTGTATTGTGTTCGGCGCTAATGCCCGAATATTCGATAGGCATGTCGTAACCGGCAAATTCCTGCATTTTTGCGCCAAGCGCATGATGGATTTTGTTGAAAGGAGTTTGTTTCATTATCTTATTTTTTTGTATATTTGCAATTAATTTAAGGAACAAAGATAATAAATTTTTCTAAACAGATTTAATTTATCTCAATATGCAAAAACACTATTATTTCATTGCAGTTATTTTCTTTTTAATCGCTTGTACATCTTCTACTTCTAAATTCCAAGCGGTTAATCCTCAGGCTACTCCTGAAGCCAAAGCGTTGTATCAACGACTGTTAAAATTACAGGATAAAGGCGTGATGTATGGACATCAAGACGATTTGATGTGCGGTAACACATGGTGGTATGAACCGGGGCGTTCGGATATTAAGGAAGCGACAGGCGATTATCCTGCCGTTGCCGGATTTGAACTCGGCGAAATTGAAAGAGGCGGGGAACGCAGTCTCGACTCGGTTTCTTTTGCTCAAATTACAGAACAGGTCAAGTGGTTTTACAAGCAAAACGGTATTATTACGATTAGCTGGCATGTAACTAATCCGATTACTTCGCAATGGAAAGGTCGAGCTATATCGCCCAATGGACCGGGTTCGGCTTGGGACATTAAAAAGTTTACTTCCGGACGGTACGCAGAATCCGACTCGGTGAAAGATTTTGAAATTAAAGCCGATTCTCTGAATGTGGTAAAATCGATTCTTCCCGGCGGTGAAAACCACGAGATGTTTAATAAATGGTTAGATATTTTAGCCGATTATTTCAAGACATGGACGGATGACGCAGGCAAGCCGATTCCTTTCATTTTCCGTCCGTATCACGAACATTCGGGTTCGTTCTTCTGGTGGGGACGCGAACGCTGTACCGACGAAGAATACGCCGAATTGTGGAGATATACTGTCACTTATCTGAGAAATAAAGGATTACATCAAATTCTGTTTGCCTATAATACCGATAAAGTATATTCTTTAGAAGACTTCCTGCGCGGCTATCCGGGTGATGAATATGTCGATATGTTATCTATTGATTGGTACGGCTCGGGACCGGAATTTAATACTTCGGTAGATAAAGCATTGGATTTCGGCTCAAAAGCTGCCCAAGAAAAAGGCAAACTGTTTGCATTGAGCGAATGCGGAAATGTCAGCCAAGATTTGGTCGATATTCTGAAAAAATACAAAGTATCTTACTTTCTGACCTGGAGAAATGCTCCTCCGAGATACCCTGTACCTGCCGACCGGATGGAAGCGATGAAAAAGCGGATTGAAGAAATGAATAATCAATTAAAACAAATGTATGCCGACCCGCATACGCTTTTCCTGAAAGATATTCAGGGGATAAAGTGATATGAATAACAAAGTATCAAGAAGAACCTTTCTAAGTACAACGGCAACAGCAACTGCTCTTTCCGTCATTCCCACACGGGCAATAGGAAATGTATTGGCACATCAGTCATCGAATAACAATATCAACAATAACTCGTTGTGTTATTACATCGGTACGAAAGGTAACGACTCAAATGACGGGCTATCTCCAAACACGGCTTGGGCTACTATTTCCAAAATAAACCAAACAATCCTTGCAGCGGGCTGTAAGGTGCTCTTTGAAGGGAGCGGCGTCTATCGGGGTTCGCTTCATATCGGAGTAAACGCAGGCGGAGACGCCAAAAATCCGGTGTTCATTTCTTCCTACGGCACTGGACGCGCCACCATTGATTCCGGCGATGAGGACGGTATTGTGATAGAAGAATCAACAGGCGTCACCGTGATAAACATCAATATAGCAGGCTCCGGCAGAAATGTCAATGTGGGAAAGGTTGGCTTCAGACTCTTAAAATCGAAGTTTATCCTCATCGACCATGTAGAGGTCTGGGGATTCCAGATTGCCGGCATCATGGTCTGGGGCGGCTGTGAGCATGTCAGGATCACGAACGTTTATGCCCACGACAACGGCTACGCAGGCATTTGTACGGGATACCGCGACAAAACAAAAGCCGTAAACCGCAATATTTATGTGGGCTACTGCCGAACTATCAACAATCTTGGGGTATCTGACCGTAGCAAATACATCGGAGACCAATCCGGAAGCGGTATCAACCTCGAATATGTGGAAAACGGGCTTGTGGAATTTTGTGAATCGGCTTTCAACGGCGGAGATTCCTACCATACGGACAACAACGGTCCGGTCGGAATCTGGCTTGCATACTGTAAGTATGTAACGGTACAGTTCTGTATCAGCCATCATAATGACAGCTACGCCAGCGACGGCGGCGGTTTCGATTTCGACAGCGGCTGTAAACACTGTATCTTTCAGTTTAACTATTCTTACCGGAACAAGGGCTGCGGTTACCTGCTCTGCGCTTGGAACAGTTCGGAGACGCATAAATTGGAGAATTGCACGATGCGGTATTGCATCAGCGAGAACGACAGTTGGCACACCGACCATGTTGCGGGGATTTTTATTTGGAATGGAGACGTGCAGAGCATGAATGTCTATAACAATGTCATTTACAACGAAGCCGGACGAGGTTGCTTGCGAAGCCGTAAATCCAACCCCGAAATGCGTTTTTTCAACAACATCTTTATTCTGAGGGGCGAAGGGAGTTTCATCCGTGAAAGGGAAGTCGTAGCGGAGGATTTGAACTTGACCATCCAAAACAACTGTTACTGGCGGCTTGACGGCGACTGCAAACCCTTTGCCGGCTCATTTGCCGGCTGCGACAGCCTCGAAGCCTTCAGAGAAAAATTCGGACACGAAATGTTAGAAGGCAAGCCTGTGGGCATCTATGCAAATCCGCTTTTACAAGAACCGGGCGCCGATAGCGGACTGACCGACCCCACAAAGCTCCCGGAGTTTCTCGCTTACAGGATACAAGCCGGTTCAGCCTGTATTGCTAAAGGGCTTAACCTCAGGAAGCGGTTTGGAATAAGTACCAGTGAAAGGGATTTCTTCGGCAATGCACTGCCTGCTGACGGAGAATGTAATATTGGTTTGCATCAGACAATTGTGTAAAACGGATTAAATATCATTTAAAGTACAGCAGCCACTTTACGAATATTTTTCAGTTTCTCAATAAATTTACTGTCACGCTTGGTAACAAGCATATTGTAGCGAGTTTGCATTTTGAGCAAAGGTTCTGCAGGCAAATCCAATGTAGCCTCAATAAGCAAAGCAAATTCGGTATTTACAGAGCGTTTGCCGTTCAATATTTCGTTCAGGTAAGTGTAAGGAACATTCATTGCAACGGCAAGTTGCTTTTGTGAAATACGGCGATATTCGATTTCATCTTTCAATACTTCACCCGGATGCGTAGGGTAATACGGATCTATATTGTTTGCAATCATGTTAGGCTCAATGCCCGGAATGGTAGTCATATCTAATTTATTTATAATGATTCGACAATTCTGTAATATTACATATTGTTGCAACATTTTGATTCTCAATTATCTTTTCTTCAAACTCAATACGATATTGGTCGTTTACTCTGACTGATGACAAACCTGCTTTCTTACCTTTCAATTTTTCATAATTCAACGAGTTATACTTCGCAAGCGCTACGGTATCGGGCTGATCAATCATCATATCAATAACACGAATATATTTACGGATAATAGCGGGTTGAAATCGATATTTTTTGTCGGTTGATTTACCTGTCCGATACATTTCACGTAAATATTCCTTTTCAAAAGTAATTTCCATATCGTATGTTTTGGTGTGACAAAGGTAATATATTTTTATTAATTCACAAAAAAGTGAATAATAATAAAGAAAAATATTATCCGTATCTTTGCACAAAACTTAAAAAATCACTTTCTTTGCAACCAAACCGATATGAGTTTACGTCTAATACGTAAATAGAAAAATTTTTATTTACTTTTTTAAATTTATAAGTTATGAACGAAGAAATAATGAAGCAACTTGGTGAAGGGTTACAGGTGACAATTTCTTCGCAGTTGAATAATGCGATGAATTGGTATGCTATTATTGGTATTATTGTATTTGTTATTCCATTTATTTTTGCCATAATAATTATATGGCTAAATTACAGTGGAAACAAAAAACGGCGTCAATTACAAGCTGAGGTGTATGTTAAAGCTATTGAAAACGGGCAACCAATTTCAAGTGATTTGTTTGTAGAAAACAAAAAGAAAACCAACCCGTTGAATACAGGAATAATCTGTATCGCTGTTGGTATTGGAATATCGTTATTTGCTTTGCTAATGATTGTTTTAGGTGGAAAAGATATGAGTGGGACGTTTAGACTTATTGGCTCGCTTGGCATCATTCCGTTTTTTATTGGCATCGCCTTTGTGATTATCCATTTCATGGGAAAGAAAAAAGACGGCAGTGAAGATGCAAAATGAAGTATTGCTCGTATCGCGTGCTGCGTTGTTGGGAGACAGGAAAGCCTTTAACCATTTGGTGGAGGCTTACCAATCGCCCATACGGCGTTTCTTTTTCAATCTGACGGGCGACGAAGAATTAAGCAAAGATTTGGCGCAGGAAACGTTCATTAAAGCATGGTTGAATATCGGTTCATTTCGCGCTGTGGCAAACTTTTCCACATGGATTTATCGCATCGCTTATAATACTTTTTACGACTATATCCGAACAAGGAAGCCGATTGCCGAAACAGAAATAGAAACATTGAACGAACGTATTCTTGCCAATACGCCGGACAAAGATTTTGGCATGGATTTTGAACAGGCATTAAAGATTCTGAAAGAAGACGAACGAGCTGCTATGCTGTTGTTTTATATGGAAGACCTGACCATCGACAAGATTTCAAAAATAATGAATTGTCCGGCAGGCACCATCAAATCACACCTGCATCGCGGAAAAGAAAAATTGATGAAATACTTTAAGAATTATGAGTTATGAGTTCAATTATTAGTATATGAAAGAAGAAGATTTAAGAAAGGTATTTGAAACACATAAGACTGATGTTTCAGACAAAGGTTTTTCGGAAAGGATTATTAAGCAATTGCCCGAACGGAAGAGTATATTGCCGCAAATAGTGATGGTCGTATTTATTCTGATTGGACTTGCGCTTATGTTTGCTCTGAATGGCGTTACTCCCCTACTCGACCCAATTACCGGTTTGATAACGTCTGTCAGCCGGCTACAAGCGCCATCGCCAAGTTCTGTTGTTATCTATTTAGGCTTTCTTTCTATGGTAGGAATTATCGGTTATGCAATGGTCAAGGCAGATAACGGATAGTTGGTCAAACTTTGTATTTGTCAATTAACAGTTTTCTGTTTTTTCTTTGTTACGATTCGCCGCATGCATTCTGAATAAACTATCAAGAATCAGTAATATTAAAACTGAGAAGCCAATCGTTACAATATTGCGGTCGAGATTCAGGTGTATCTTGGGAAACGTGAAAGAAAAACAGGGAAGAAAAATCGTACATAAATAAATAACCAAAGCAGGAAGAACAAGAACAGCCGTAACCCCTGCCACTATTTGAGCAATAACCAGCCATTGCTGTTTCCGCTTTTCCCGTAAGGCTTCCTTTTCGATTTGCAGAAACAGCTTATCCATGAAGTTTGCTGATGGATTCTCAAGGGGAATTTCTCTGAATAATTCCCCTAATTTATCTTCCGGTATGTTTTTATTTGTATTCATTTTCTAATAATTGATTGATTTCCAAAGCTAATTTTTTACGAATCCGGTGCAACTTTACCTTCACATTGGCTACCGTCAAGTTGCTGATTTGACTGATTGCCTCCATGGATTGCTCCTTAAAATAGTACAAAGTAACCAAAAAAATTTCATCCGGAGGAAGTTTTTTTAGCGCTTCGTCGAGATATTGCAATTTTATCTGAGTAGAATCCATTTCTTCTTCATCGTCAGACAGTTCATTGACAGCGTCTAAATTATCATTTATCGGAGTGAAAGACAGTTTTCTTTTTCGTAATTCCGATAAAGTTGTATTGTAGGCAATCCGGTACAGCCAGGTAGAAAATTCGGATTCTTCCTTGAACTGTTCCAGCGATTTGAACACCTTGACGAAAACTTCCTGCGTAATATCTTCTGCATCTTCCTTGTTAGCGACAATTTTAAGAACAATCGTAAAGACCATTTTCTGATAATTCGATACAATCGCAGAAAAAGCCCGGATGTCTCCGGCTTTCACTCGTTGTATGTAAAATAAATCATTCGGGTTGCTCTTCATATTTTCTTAGACGCATAACACACAAAACGGTTACAAAAGTACAAAGAAAAGTTATTGCATTTTCGCAATTTTTTTTTGTTTGTAATATTTTTATTTATACATTTGTACCATTTATGACAATCTACTAATAAATCTTGTCAAATATGTGTGTTGTTCTTTAATATTTAGTTGTATAATAATAGAATATGTGTTATTGTAAATTAAACTTACGCTGATGATATTTGTAAAGAGTTTTAAAGCAACTTCGGCTCTTTATAAAATTGAATAGAAGTTGCTATAAATTTTAATTTATAATAATTCCATGGAAGAAAAAAAAGTTGAAAACAGATTGAAGGTTGTATTAGAAGACAAAGAAAAACAACTTTTAATTTATGAACCTAAAAGGCACTTATTTTCGTGCTCGCAATGTAATGGCACCGGCGATGGTCCTACTCCAGGGTCCATTCAACATGAAACAACGTGTCCCTATTATTGGCCATAAAAGTATAATTATTTATACTTTTTGAGCAAAACTGATAGGGTACTGTGAGACATAAAAAGATAATGATGTCTCAAAATAGGAAGAAAACAATACTTTGCTTTCTTCCTTATTTTGTGGCGAAGCATTAGACAAATGGAATAAAAAACGCCATCCGTCACCACGATAGCGGCAATTTGCAGGACTATAACCGTGAATGGCAAAAAACGAGAGTAATAACAAAATTGTATAACATAAAATAAATTGAATCAATGAAAAAATTATCCTTATTAGTATTAGTATCTTTGTTTTCAAGCGTATTGCTTGCACAAAAGATAGAAATGTCAGAAACGGAGTTAAAAACAAAATTAGATTCTGTCTTGGTTGAGGGAAATTTACTTTACAGGTACGAAAAATCCGCATGGATTTCAACAGACTTGGCAAGAGAAAATCCAGTTTTAAAAGAAGGATTCAACCGTTATTTTACCTACGAAGATCAAGGACAGATTAAAGTAATATTTTTCAGCGATAATTTTCAATCCTGCACTGCTGAATATGTCTTTGAAAATAATTTTGACAAACCGAAGTCAGTAAAAATTGAAAAAAGAGAATTATCCGAAAAAGAAAAAACTTTGTTTGAAGTTCGCAATAAAATATTAGAGGATATTGGGGAAAACAAATATGATATTACAATTCCTCAAGGTTACGGTCCGAATTTGATATTATTACCGTTTGGAGAAAAGTACAAGTTGTATATAATTATGGGAACTTCACAGGATAATGTAATTCCATTTGGCAATGATTATCTTTTTATTGCAAACAAGGATGGAAAAATTGAAAGTTGGGAAAAATTTCATTCGCGTTTAATTCCCGGATATACAAGAAATGAAGGAAAAGAAGTAGTGGAGATAATGCATTCCCATTTGAGAACCACCCCATTAATAACGGCAACGGATATTTGTACATTTATGTTATATGCTCCTTCGTATAAAATGGATAAGTTTTCTATTTATTCTCCTGCAATAGAAAAGTCTATGGAATATAGTTTGAAAAATAATGAAATAACAGTTTCTTCTGAAATAATTCCATAATTCCAATTTTTTTATTAAAAGTAGAGTCAATGCATATTTGTGCCATATTAGCACATCAAAATGGTATTTTGCCATAGTATCTTTTGCGAGTTCTAATATTTCATATTACTTTTGCAATTAATTAGAACATAAAACTTATATTTCAAAATGATTGCAACAAAGTACGACCCCTCCGACGTTGAGAATAAATGGTATGAATATTGGATGAAACACGGTTTTTTTCATTCGGAACCCGATGAACGGGAACCCTATACAATTGTGATACCGCCTCCTAACGTTACCGGCGTGCTGCACATGGGACACATGCTGAACAATACGATTCAGGATATCTTGATTCGCCGCGCCCGGATGCTGGGGAAAAATGCTTGTTGGGTTCCGGGAACCGACCACGCTTCGATTGCTACCGAGGCGAAAGTAGTGGCTAAATTAGCCGGCGAAGGAATCAAAAAAACCGACCTTACCCGCGAACAGTTCCTTGAACATGCTTGGGATTGGACACACAAACACGGTGGAATCATTCTTGAACAGTTGAAAAAACTCGGCGCTTCCTGCGATTGGGACAGAACTTGTTTCACGATGGACGAGAAACGGTCGGAAAGCGTAATTAAAATATTTGTAGATTTATACAATAAAGGATTGATATATCGCGGCGTGCGGATGGTGAACTGGGATCCTGCTGCAAAAACGGCTTTGTCGGATGAAGAAGTCAATTATAAGGAACAGCAGGGAAAATTATATTATTTGCGGTATAAAATATCTAACCCCTCCCCACAAGGGGAGGGGCGATACGCCGTTATTGCCACTACCCGTCCGGAAACCATATTGGGCGATACCGCAGTCTGCATCAATCCCAACGATCCGAAAAATGCGCATCTCAAAGGTAAAAAAGTAATCGTGCCTATCGCTAACCGCGAAGTACCGATTATCGAAGACGAATATGTGGACATCGAATTCGGTACAGGCTGTCTGAAAGTAACTCCGGCGCACGACGTCAACGATTATATGCTGGGCGAAAAGTACAATTTGCCGGTAATAGATATTTTCAACGACGACGGGACGCTCAATCATCACGGCTTGCACTATGAAGGCAAAGACCGGTTTGAAGTCCGCCGGTTGATTGAGGAAGAATTGAAAGAAAAAGGGCTGATAGAAAAAATAGAGCCTTACGAAAATAAAGTAGGTTTTTCCGAACGAACCAACGTGCCTATCGAACCCAAACTGTCGATGCAATGGTTTCTGAAAATGGAGGACTTGGCGAAGCCTGCCCTCGAAGCGGTGATGGACGATACTATTCGGTTGATTCCGTCTAAGTTCAAGAATATGTACCGCCATTGGATGGAAAATATTAAAGACTGGTGTATTTCCCGCCAATTGTGGTGGGGACACCGGATTCCTGCTTGGTATCTGCCGCAAGGCGGATTTGTTGTCGCAGAAACGCGAGAAGAAGCCTATCAAAAAGCGCTGTCAATTATCAATTATCAATTATCAATTGAAGATTTACGGCAAGATGAAGATTGTCTCGACACTTGGTTTTCGTCGTGGCTGTGGCCTATCTCCGTATTTGATGGTATTAATCACCCTGATAATAAAGATATTAGTTACTATTATCCTACCAATGATTTGGTTACAGCTCCGGAAATTATCTTCTTCTGGGTGGCACGGATGATTATTTCGGGATACGAATACCGGCACGAAGCCTGCTTCCGGAATGTTTATTTTACGGGTATTGTCCAGGATAAACTTGG
>Ga0209629_10001334_pt1 | contig 15443 bp, 12 predicted proteins | sample TergutCu122P5_FD_187286 | JGI IMG/M metagenome (GOLD analysis project Ga0209629, IMG submission 187286) | Cubitermes ugandensis P5 segment gut microbial communities from Kakamega Forest, Kenya - Cu122 P5 (SPAdes) (version 2) | ecosystem: Host-associated > Arthropoda: Insects > Digestive system...
AAGGAACGTTCAAGACATTCCCTGGCTGTATCGCGTAGCGATGCAACCAAGGAAATTCATTGCTTGCAAAGAGGGGGAAGCCCTTGTAGTTGGGGTTCGCCTGCGGCTCACCGCCAACCTATGCACCCTACCGGCAACGCCGCTGATAACCGGCGGATAGAATCCCCCGATTCTTTTTTTCTGTGGGAGAACATCCATGACGGTTTTTCGGAAATTGCTCGGTTTTGCCTTGGTTCTGGCGGCGTTTGCGCTGCCGCTGGCGGGCCATGCCCAGGGCGGCAAGAAATACATCATTGCCACCGATACCACCTTCGCACCCTTTGAGTACACCGACAGCAAAGGCCGTTTCATCGGCGCGGATCTGGACATTCTGGCCGCCATCGCCAAGGATCAGGGCTTTCAGTACGAGCTGCAACCGCTGGGGTTTGACGCCGCCGTGGCCGCGCTGGAGTCCAATCAGGCCGACGGCGTGATCGCCGGCATGAGCATTACCGACAAGCGCAAGGAAAAATACAATTTTTCCGACCCCTATTACAACAGCCACATCGTGGTGGCGGTGGCCGCCAAAAACAACAGCATCAAGCGCTTGGCCGATCTTTCCGGCAAGACGATCGCGGCCAAGACCGGCACCGAAGGCGCCAAATACGCCGAAAGCCTGGCTGCCAAATACCAGTTCAAGATCAACTACTTTTCCGACAGCCCGACGATGTACGAGGATGTCAAGACCGGCAACACCGTCGCCTGCTTCGAGGATTCGCCGGTCATGGCCTACGGCATTACCCAAAACAACGGCCTGAAGATCGTCAATGACCCGAGCGAGAAATCGCCCGGCTCGTCCTACGGTTTTGCCGTCATGAAAAACAACCAGAACAACCAAAAGCTGCTGGCGATGTTCCAGGCCGGGCTGGCCAATATCAAGAAGAACGGTCAGCTCAAGGCCATCATGCAGAAATACAACCTGAATTACGATTTCTAACGCCCCTCCGTGGACGTCGTTCAGGTCTTCGGCGAAGCCTCTCCCATGCTCCTGCGGGGGCTGTGGGTTACGGTGCAAATCACCGTGGCTTCGCTCATCCTGGCGCTGGCGCTGGGGCTGGTGTCGTGCCTAATGGGCTTGAGCCGCGTGGCGGTGCTGCGCTGGCTGTCCAAAGGCTACGTCTGGCTGATTCGCGGCACGCCGTTGCTGGTGCAGGTGTTCTTCGTCTATTTCGGCTTTCCGCAACTGGTGCAGTCGATCGGCCATTCGATCGCGGGAGCTGATGCGGGCGGACTTTCCGGCGCGGTCGGCCAAGCGTTGGGCGACTTTCGCATTTCGGCTTTCACGGCCAGCTTAGTCACCCTCAGCCTGAACGCCGGGGCGTACCTGTCGGAAATTTTTCGCGGCGGCATTCAGGCGATTGATCCGGGACAAATGGAAGCCGCGCGCAGCCTGGGCATGTCCAAAGGCCGCGCCATGTACCGCGTGATCTTGCCGCAAGCCTTACGCATCAGCGTGCCGTCGCTGGTCAATCAGTTCATCATCACGCTCAAGGACACCTCCATCGTCTCCATCATCAGCCTACAAGAGATCGTCTACAACGCACGCATCTACATCGGGCGCACCATGCTGTCGTTCGGCACCTGGATCGTGGTGGGCGCGATGTATTTGCTGGTCATCACCGCGCTGTCCGCCCTTTCGCGCTATGTGGAGAAAAGGCTGAACAATGATCCTAGAGCCTGACAAAACCGAGCCTGACAAAAAAGTGCGGGTCAGCGGCCTGCACAAGCGGTTTGGCGACGTGCACGTGCTCAAGGGCATCGACCTGGAAGTGGCCGAGGGTGAAGTCGTGTGCATCATCGGCCCGTCCGGCTCGGGCAAGAGCACGCTGCTGCGCTGCCTGAACCGGCTGGAGGAGCCGACATCCGGCCGGGTCGAGGTGGATGGCCGGGTCGTCAACGACCCGCACGCCGACATCAACCAAATCCGCCAAAACATCGGCATGGTGTTTCAGCACTTCAACCTGTTTCCGCACATGAGCGTGCTGCGCAACATCACCTGCGCGCCGGTTGACCTGAAAAAAATCAGCAAACCCGACGCCGCGCGCCAAGCCGATGAACTGCTGGCGCGCGTGGGCTTGTCCGACAAGCGCGATGCCTATCCGCGCCAGCTCTCCGGCGGCCAGCAGCAGCGCGTGGCGATTGCCCGCGCGCTGGCGATGAACCCGGACATCATGTTGTTTGATGAACCAACCAGCGCGCTCGACCCCGAAATGGTCGGCGAGGTGCTGCAAGTCATGCGCGAGTTGGCCGCCGGCGGCATGACCATGATCGTCGTCACCCACGAAATGGGTTTTGCCCGCGACGTGGCCGACCGGGTCATCTTCATGGCCGACGGATTGATCGTCGAGCAAAACACCCCCGCCGAACTTTTCGGCAACCCCACGCAAGCCCGCACCAGGGAGTTTTTGGCGCGGGTTTAGGGTTAATGTTGTTCAGTTAAGCGCAGACCCATGATTTCGTCATTCCCGCGCAAGCGGGAATCCAGGCGGCGCATCTATCTTCCGGTGATAACCAAGGCCCACTGGATTCCCGCCTTCGCGGGAATGACGACTTGAATTAACTGAACAGTATTGGGTTTAGGGTTCATAATCGCACCCGCAAAATTCAAGCTTCAGTCATCGAGACAAGCTGCCAAGACAGGCGCTGTACCAGTCAGCAAGAATTGACCGTCATCAAGCGCCCACCCGCCTCCGGCGCCCCATCGCCAACCACAGCAACGCCAGCCCGATAAGCCCCAGCGGCGCCAGCGAACCGAAATTGAGCAGCCGCCAGCCCTGTGTGGTGACCAGCGCGCCCGATGAAAAGGATGACAGCGCCTGCACCGCGAATACGCAGAAGTTGAGCACGCCCTGCGCTTGGTCTTTTTCTTCGGGCGTGAATGTGGTCAGCGCCAGCATGGTGCCGCCGGTAAACAGAAAGTTCCAGCCCACGCCGAGCAGGAACAGCGCAAGGGTGAAGTGATGCAGATCCACCCCCGAAAGCGCGACCGCGATGCAGGCGAAGTTCAGCGCCAGCCCCGCGCTCATGACCGGCAGCACGCCCAGGCGGCGGATCAGGTGCCCCGTGAAAAAGCCCGGCGCGAACATGCCGATGACGTGCCATTCGATCGCCAGCGCCGCATCCTCGAAAGGTAGGCTGCACACCTGCATGGCCAGCGGCGTGGCGGCCATCAGCAGGTTCATGACGCCGTAGCCCAGCGCGCAGGCCGTGGCGGCCGCGATGAAGGCCGGCTGGCGCACGATGGCCGCCAGCGGGCGCGCACCGGCCTGCCCCGCCTTGCGGGCCGGCGGCGCGGGAAAGGTTATGAACTGCATGAGTCCCATGGCCGCCAGCGCCACCACGGCCAGCGCCAGGTAGATTCCGGCAAATGGCACGGGCAGCGCGTCGCGCGTGTACTTGGCCAGGTTGGGGCCGATGACCGCGCCGATCAGCCCGCCTGCCATGACCAGCGATACGGCTTTTTCGCGCCACGGCGGCGCGACCACCTCGGCGGCGGCGAAGCGGTAGAGCTGCGCGTTGGCGTTGTAGTAGCCCGCCACCACGGTTGCCGTGCACAGCAGCCAAAAGCTGCGCAGATACACCGCCAGCGCGCACAGCAAAACCGATCCCAGCGCCACGGCCAGGCCGATCTGGAACGAGATGCGCCGCCCGAAGCGCTGCTGCGTTTGCGTCACCAGCCCGGTGGCCAGCGCGCCGCCGACCACGTAGCCCATGACCGGCAGCGTCGCCATCCAGCCCAGCGGCGCCATCGACAGGCCCACCAGTCCGTTGATGGCGATGAAAGCGATGTTGTTGGTCAGGAACAAACCCTGACAGAGCGCGAGAAGCCAGAGATTGCGATTCATGAACGGGTTCTAAGTACGGGCCGCATTGTCGCTAACATTGGCTTTGGCAATTACTTCCATGAACAGGTTTCCAAACGCCCTGGTTCCAAGCGAAAATACGCCACTGCGCGCAACAGCGCGCGGTCTTGTTCGCGCTTGCACTGGCTTGCGCCCTGTTTCCTCCCTTGCTGCGATCCCAAAATGAGCGAATCCGAATCTGCCGCGTCCGCGCCTGAGACCCCCTCCTCCACGTCATCCCAGCATCCGCTTGATGCGCTGACGGGCGGCGTGTTTTCAGCCGCCACTTCGGGCGAGCGCGCCCAGCGTCTGCGCGCCTGGCTGGCCTCCAATCCGGCGCCCGAGCAGATGCATGCCGTCTACAAGGATCTGGCGGCCAAGGACAAGGGCGCGGCCAAACCGCTGCGCGAAAAACTCGACGAGCTGCGGCGCGAGCGCAGTCAAGGCGCCGTGATGGACGAATGGGCGGTCAAGGCGCAGGCGCTGCTGTCCTTGACGCGCCTGAGCATCGCCGATGCGCTGGCCTGGCAGCGCGATGCGGCCAAGGCCGGCGCGCCGCTGTCGCGCGAACCGCTGGCAGGGTTGCGGGCGCAACTGGTCGAGCGCTCCAACCAGATCGAGGATTTGCAAAAGCGCGTCTCGGTGCAGTGCGAAGCGGCGGTGCTGCTGGCGCAGCGCATCGAGTTGCTCTCGACCAAGCCGTGGCACAACGCGCAAACGGCGCGCCAGGCGCTGGCCGCCGATGTCCAGCATTGGCGCGGCCAGGCCGATGCCATCGCGCATGATCCGCAATGGCCGAGCGTGGATTTGCGCTATCTACCGCAACTGGAAAGCGCGCAAGCCCAGTTGACGGCGGTGTGGGAGGCGTTTGAAAGCGCCCTCGATCTGGCCGCCGCGGCCGCCGGCGACAACGCCTCGCCGCTGCCGCCGGTGCCGGTGTGGGCCGATGAAATCGCCCGCGCGCGGGCTGCGTCTTCACCCGACGCGGCGGCTGAAGGGAGCAAGCCGGCCAAACCCAAGCATGCCGCGCCCGCGCCCGAACAAGTCGCCGCCGCGACCCAGACCGTGCAGGCCGGCGTGATGCTGCTTGAACAGGCGGTTGCCAGCGGGCATCTCAAGGACATGCACGGCGCCACGCAAGCGCTGCGCCAAGCGCTCAAGGCGCATGGGCGGCTGATTGACGATGCGCTGGCCGCGCGGGTACACGCCGCGCTGGTGTCCGCCGGCGAGCTGCAAGGCTGGCAGCGCTGGAGCGCCGACCAGTTGCGCGAACAACTCGTGGCCCGCGCCGAGGCGCTGCTGGTCAAGCGCCAGGCCAAAAAGATGGCCGGCAAACCGGAAAGTCCGGCCGAAAACCAGGACCAACCCGCCGAAGATGCGCCGCAGACCAGCCCGCAAACATCTGAATCCGAGACAGCGGCGGTGGACGCCGATCAGCCAGCCGCGGCAGCGCCCGAGACCGTGGCTGACGAAACGCCCGCCCCGGCCTCCGCCGAGCCGCCGCCTGCCGCCGATACCGATGCCGTCGGCGCGCCTCGGCCCGAGCCGCCTCTGGACGATCGCGTTCCCGTGTTCACGGGCCGCAAATTGCAGGACGCGATCCGCAAATTGCGCGAGGAATGGAAAACCGCCGACGCGGGCGGCGCGCCCAATCTGGCGCTGTGGAAACGGTTCGACCACGCCTGCAACGCCGCGCACCGCTTTGTCGATGAGTGGCTCGAAAAATCACGCGCCGAAACGGCCCAGCACAAGGCGCAGCGTCTGGCGTTGATCACCGAAGTCGAGGCATGGACGGTGGTGCAGGCCTCCGGCGACGCGCCGAACTGGAAAGCGGTCAACCGCCAGTTGCATCAGTTCTCCGAACGCTGGCGCATGGGCGGGCACGTGCCCGAGGCCGTGTTCGCCCCGTTGCAGTCACGCTGGAAGAATGCCATCGCCGCCGCCGCCGCGCCGCTGCTGGCCGCGCAAAAAGACAGCGCCGCGCGCCGCCACGCGCTGATCGCCCAGGCGCAAGAACTGTCGCAAGCCGCCACGCTGCGCATCGACGCGGTCAAGGCGCTGCAACAAAGCTGGCAAGCGGAGGCGCTTGCCGTTCCGCTCGACCGCAAACACGAGCAAAAGCTGTGGGACGCCTTCCGCAAACCCATCGACCAGGCGTTCCAGAAAAAGAGCGCCGAACGTGAAAAAACCCTGGCGGCCACCAGTGCGCACGACCAGGCGGTGCTCGATGCCGCCAAGGCGCTCGAAGCGGCCAACGCCGCCGGTGATGCGCGCCAGATTCACGCCGCCATAACCGCGCTGGAAGCCGCGCTGCGCGGCCAGCCGGCCCAGGCAAGCAGCCACCCCACCCCGGCTGCGCCCGCCCCAGCGCCATCAACCCAGCCCGAGGCACCGGCGGATGCCGCCAGCGGGGCCGATGCGGCGCAAACGCAAGACGCCCCCTCCCCAGCAGCGGTTGAAAACGCACCGCCGGAGGCGCAAGCCGCTGAAGCGGAACCGGCAGCCGATGCGGCGGAACCCGCGCCGCCGCCCAAGCCCGCCAAGCCGCTGGTCGCCATGCGGGGCGACGACCGGCCCGGCATGAAAAAGGCCGCGCCCCAGCCCGAAGGCCGGGGCAAGTTCGGCGAGCGCCGTGACCGGAATGAGCGTGGCGGAGGGCGTTTCAACGACCGGGGCGCGCGTTCCGACGACCGCCCGGCGCGTCAGGGCGGGCGCGATGACCGGCGCGACGGCCCGCGTCCGCCGCTCCCGCCGCGCCTGGGCGATGCCGCCTTCCGCGCCCAGCGCGAGGCCCTGGAGCACGCGCAAGCGGCTTTGCGCAAACTGACCGCGCAGGCGCACGGCGAAGCGCTGACCGGACTCATCACCGCCTGGGAGCAACGCTCGGCTGATGACCTGCCCGCGGCGCAGGAATTTGGCCGCGCCGTCACCCCGGTCATCCGCACCCGCTGGCAGCAAGCCCTTGCCGCCGCGCCGGCCAGCGGCGCCGCCGGCGATGCGGCGCAAGCCCTGCTGCGCCTGGAAATGGCCGCCGAAGTGCCCACCCCCGCCGAGCACCTGGACGCGCGCCGCGCGCTGCAATTGAGTCTGCTCACGCGCCGCGGTGACGCCAAGCCGTCCGACACCTGGATCCAGGACGCCGCCACCGTGCTGGCCGCCGCGCACGACGCGGCCCTGGCCCGGCGGCTGCAAACCGCGCTGAGGGCGTTGTTGCGCCAGTGAGCCCCAATGCTGTTCAGTTAGAGCATTTTCAATTTAGTTGATTACAAGCCCCCGCCTTTATTCGTGTCATTCTGCGCGAAGTCGCAGAATCTATGCGGCGTCTGGATTCTGCGACTACGCTTCGCTCCGCGCAGAATGACGACTGTGTCGTGTTGGATGTAAACACTTGAAGGAAAAATGCTCTAAGAGGTTTCGCTTCAAGTCGTCATTCCCGCGAAAGCGGGAATCCAGTGGGCCTTGGTTATTGCCGGAAGACGGATGCGCCGCCTGGATTCCCGCTCCCGCGGGAATGACGAAATCATGGGTTTGCGCCTTGCATCCCATCCCGAAAAGGCGCCTGCGCGGCCCCGAATAGGCTATGAACAGGTTCTTATAAATTCTTGACCAGCACCTGGCTGCGCCGGTCCCGGTTGTATTTGCGCTTGCGCGCCTCGGGCAGCCAGTCGGGGTCCACGGGCTGAAAACCCCGCTTGATGAACCAATGCATGGTGCGGGTGGTCAGCACGAACAGGCTGCTCAATCCCATGGTTTTGGCGCGCTGCTCGATGCGCTTCAAAATCTTTTCGCCGTCGCCCTGACCCTGGCTTTGCGGCGATACCGTCAACGCCGCCATTTCGCCGGTCTTGGCCTCGGGGTAAGGGTACAGCGCCGCGCAGGCAAAGATCACGCCGTCGTGTTCGACCACGGTGTAATTGGCGATGTCACGCTCGATTTCGGTGCGGCTGCGCTTGACCAGCGTGCCGTCTTTTTCGAACGGCTCGATCAGCTGCAGGATGCCGCCCACGTCGTCGGCCACGGCTTCGCGCAGGCTTTCCAGCTTTTCATCGACCACCATGGTGCCGATGCCGTCGTGCACGTAAATTTCCAGCAGCAGCGCGCCATCCACCGCGAACGGAATGATGTGGCTGCGCTCCACCCCGTGTTCGCACGCGGTGACGCAGTGGCGCAGATAAAACCCCAGCGCGGTCGGCTCCTGCGGCTCGGGCAGGCGCGCCAGCAGCGCGCGCGCGTCGGCCAGCGATATTTCGGTGGCAATCGGGTTGTCCTCGGCCTGCGGCTCCAGCGGCCGCACGTGCAGACCGGGCCGCTCGGTCATGAACACCAGCTTGTCGGCTTGCAGCGCGATCGCCACCGAGGTGGCAACCTCCTCCATCGCCAAATTGAACGCTTCGCCGGTCGGTGAAAACCCGAAGGGCGAAAGCAGCACCAGCGCGCCGCTGTCGAGCGAGCGGGTAATGCCCGCCACGTCGATCTTGCGCACCGTGCCGGTGTGCTTGAAATCCACCCCGTCGACGATGCCCAGGGGCCGCGCGGTCAAGAAGTTGCCCGAAATCACCCGCACCGTGGCGCCGGCCATCGGCGTATTGGGCAGGCCCTGGCTGAAAGCGGCCTCGATCTCGTAGCGCAATTGCCCGGCGGCCTCTTGCGCGCAGTCCAGCGCCACCGCATCGGTAATGCGCAGCCCGTTCACAAAGCGCGGCTCGTAACCCTTGGCCAGCAACTGCTCGTTGACCTGGGGCCGAAAGCCGTGCACCAGCACGATCTTCACGCCCATGCTCTGGATCAGCGCCAGATCGGTCACGATGCCGCCGAGCTTGTCCGCCGCGATTGCCTCCCCGGTCATCCCCACCACGAAAGTTTTGCCGCGGTGCATGTGGATATAGGGCGCAACCGCGCGGAACCACGGCACGAAGGTGAAATTGAAAACGGTGGACATGGCGCAGGACGGGTGATGCGAAGTTGCGAGAACCCGTCTGCGATTTCCTTGAAGTCCGAGGAAATGGCAGACAGGTTTTCAAACGGCGCACAGTGTAGCCGTGGAACGCCGCGCCCGGCGAGAAGCCTGGCTTATACGGTAGGCCAGAATGTCAACGGGAAACCGCTTGAGTAAAACGACGAAGAGCCGCAGCGGCGCATGGCACGGCGCCTATCGGCAATTTCGTTCGGATGCGCCTTGCGCACCTGGGCCACCCACGATTTGCCGCTAGGCCGGCTAACCAACGCCATACTGCTCCCGGTACATCAAGATCGCCTGGTAGTTGGCCGAAAAGTCTTGGGAACCCCGCAAAAACTCCAATAGATGCGCCAATTTCGCGATGGGGCACACTTGCAGCCCCAAGGTGTCATGCACATATTGCACCGCGCTCCAGTCAACGTCGCGGCCGTTTTCCACGGCTTTTTCCTGACGGTCCAGCGCAATGACCAGGGCGTGCGGCTGGGCGCCCGCCGCACGGATGAGGGCAATGGATTCGCGCACGGCGGTGCCTGCCGAAATCACATCATCGACGATCAACACCCGCCCCCGCAGCGGCGCGCCTACCAGCGTGCCGCCTTCGCCGTGATCCTTGGCTTCCTTGCGGTTGTAGGCGAACGGGCGGTTCACGCCCAGGCGCGCCAGTTCCACCGCCAGCGCCGCCGCCAGCGGGATGCCCTTGTAGGCCGGGCCGAAGATCACGTCGAATTCGATGCCCGACGCGATCAGCGCCCGTGCATAAAATTGCGCCAGCCGGCTGAGCTTGGCGCCATCGTCGAACAGGCCGGCGTTGAAAAAATACGGCGACAGCCGCCCGGCCTTGGTTTTGAATTGGCCAAAGCCCAGCACGCCCGATTCGATGGCAAATTGCACGAAATCATGCGCCAGGGCGTCTTGCTGCGCGGCGCGGGTCAAAGCGGCGTTGCCGGGCGCATCATTCATTTGAAAGCAAATTTCCTGTGTTGAAACTGACCAGCCTGAACCTCAACGGTATTCGTTCCGCCGCCGCCAAAGGGCTGGAGTCCTGGCTGGAACGGCTGGCCCCAGATTGTATGGGCGTGCAGGAAATCAAGGCCCAGGCCGATGACGTGCGCGGCAAGTTCGAGACGCTCGCGGGTCTCACCGGGTACTTCCACTTTGCCGGCAAGAAGGGCTACTCCGGCGTTGGCCTTTATACGCGCTGGGAGCCTACCGAGATCATCGCCGGTTTGGGTGATGCCGAATTTGACGCGGAGGGGCGCTATATCGAAGCGCGCTTTGACACCCCGCAGCGCAAGTTTTCGGTGATCAGCTGCTATTTCCCGTCCGGCTCGTCGGGCGAGGACCGGCAAACGGCCAAGTACCGCTTTCTGGACGTGATGTACCCGCATTTGCAACGGTTGCGCGCCGGGCGCGATTTCATTCTGTGCGGCGATGTGAATATCGCGCACCGGGAAATCGACCTGAAGAACTGGCGCGGCAACCAGAAAAACAGCGGCTTCCTGCCCGCCGAACGGGCTTGGATAGACAAGCTGCTGGCCGAAGGCGGCCTGGTGGACGTGTACCGCCAACTGCACCCGGACGCCACCGGCGAGGCTTACACCTGGTGGAGCAACCGCGGCCAGGCGTGGGCCAAGAACGTGGGTTGGCGCATCGACTACCACTTGGCCACGCCCGCCGCCGCGGCCGGGGCGCGGCGCGCCGGCATCTACAAGGACGAGCGGTTTTCCGACCACGCGCCGCTGACGATTGAGTATCAGTGGTAAGGTTGACCACTATTTCAGGAACCCCATGCTCCACTACAAAACCATCCCCGTCACCGCGTTCGAGCAAAACTGCTCGCTGCTGTGGGACGATGCCACCCCCGCGCCGCGCGAGGCGGCGGTGATCGATCCCGGCGGCGACCTGGATCGCGTGCTGGCCGAGGCGCAGCGCCTCAAACTCAAAATCACGCAAATCTGGCTGACCCACGCGCACATCGACCATGCGGGCGGCGCGGGCGCGCTGGCGCAGCAACTGGCGATTCCCGTCATCGGGCCGCACCAGGGCGATGCCGACTGGATCGCGGCGCTGCCCCAGCAGGGCGCCATGTTCGGCCTGCCGTCCGCCCAAGCCTTTACGCCCGCGCGCTGGCTGGCCGATGGCGACACGGTGCAAGTGGGAGGCCACGCGATCCGCGTGCGCCACTGCCCCGGTCACACGCCGGGGCATGTGGTGTATCACGCGCCGGAGATTGGACGCGCGTTCGTGGGCGACGTGTTGTTCGCGGGCAGCATAGGCCGCACCGACCTGCCCGGCGGCAATCACCAGCAGTTGATCGACAGCATCATCACGCGCCTGTGGCCGATGGGCGACGCCACGGTGTTCATCCCCGGCCACGGGCCGGAAAGCAGCTTCGGCCAGGAGCGGCGCAGCAACCCGTTCGTGGGCGGAACCTGAAGTGAAACAAAGGTTGAGCGTTGTGCGTTTAGCGTTGAGCGTCAGCCCGATAGCGGCGTGGTGCTTCACGCCAAACGCTCAACGCTTAACGCAAAACTGTTTCATGCGTCGCGGATGGCGCGTGAACGCCATGAACAATTGAGATGAAACACCAAAGGTTGAGCGTTGTGCGTTTAGCGTTGAGCGTCAGCCCGATAGCGGCGTGGTGCTTCACGCCGAAAGAGGACTTCACGCCAAACGCTCAACGCTTAACGCTTAACGCTTAACGCAAAACTGTTTCATGCGTCGCGGATGGCGCGTGAGCGCCATGAACAATTGAGATGAAACACCAAAGGTTGAGCGTTGTGCGTTTAGCGTTGAGCGTCAGCCCGATAGCGGCGTGGTGCTTCGCGCCGAAAGAGGACTTCACGCCAAACGCTCAACGCTTAACGCAAAACTGTTTCATGCGTCGCGGATGGCGCGTGAACGCCATGAATAACTGAGATGAAACACCAAAGGTTGAGCGTTGTGCGTTTAGCGTTGAGCGTCAGCCCGATAGCGGCGTGGTGCTTCACGCCAAACGCTCAACGCCTAACGCAAAACTGTTTCATGCGTCGCGGATGGCGCGTGAACGCCATGAGTAACTGAGATGAAAAAAACAGCCGCCCGCGTTCTGCTGCCCGCTTTGCTGGCTGGCCTGCCGCTGGCCGCCGCGCCGGCCAGCGCGGCGGAACCGCCCCGCGTGGCGCAGGCCCGCGCCAACCACGGGCAGGCGGTGGCGCAGTTGCTGGCGGAGCGCCACATCGCGCCGGACAAGCTGGCGCTTTTTCTGCGCGCCTTCAAGCAAGAAGGCGTGATCGAAGTCTGGGGCCGCAATTACGGCGATGCGCGTTTTGTTTTGATCAAGACCTACCCGATTTGCGCCGCTTCCGGCGCGCTCGGCCCCAAGCGGCGGCAAGGCGACTGGCAGGTGCCCGAGGGGTTCTACACCATCGACCGCTTCAACCCCTACAGCAGTTACCACTTGTCGCTGGGCTTGAACTATCCAAACGCGCAAGACCGCCAGCGGGCGGCCGCCGCCGGAATCGGCAATCTGGGCGGCGACATTTTCATTCACGGCGACTGCGTGTCCATCGGCTGCATGGCGATGGGCGATGCGGCAATTGAAGAAATTTACCTGCTCGCGCTGGCCGCCCAGTCCGCGGCGGCGCGGCACGGCAACCCAAAAATCGCCGTCCACATCTTTCCGATGCGGCTTGACGCGGCGGGCTTGACCAAGCTGGAGAAAAGCGCGCCCGACCGGACCACCCTCGCCTTCTGGCGCGAGTTGCAGCCCGCGTATGAGAATTTCGAGCACACGCGCGATCTCCACTAACCTCCGCGCATGCCCCCTCCGCCCGAAGCGCCCACCCAACGCAGCCTGCGCGAATCGCTCGCGGTTTATCTGCGGCCCGCCAGCCTGCGGATGCTGGCGCTGGGGTTTTCGTCCGGGCTGCCGCTGCTGCTGGTGCTGGGCACGCTGTCATTCCGGTTGCGCGAAGCGGGCATCGACCGCGCCACCATCGGGCACCTGAGTTGGGCGGGGCTGGCGTATGGCTTGAAATGGGCCTGGTCGCCGCTGGTCGACCGACTGCCGCTGCCGATTCTCACGCGCGCATTGGGGCGGCGCCGAAGCTGGCTGCTGCTGGCGCAGGCGGCGATTGTGTCGGGGTTGCTCGGCATGGCATGGTCCAACCCCACCTCCGGCCTGTCCGCGCTGGTCGGCTGGACGCTGCTGACAGCGTTCGCGTCGGCCACGCAAGACATCGCGCTGGACGCCTTTCGCATCGAATCGGCTCCGGCGCACGAGCAGCCCGCGCTGGCGGCCTGCTACCAGACCGGCTACCGGCTGGCGATGATCTGGGCGGGCGCGGGCGTGCTGTGGCTGGCCGCGCAGGCCGAGGTTCCGGCGGCGGGCGTCTACCAAAACCCCGCTTGGCGCGCGGCCTACATGGTGATGGCCGGGTCGATGGCGGTGGGCGTGCTCACGGTGCTGATCTCGCCGGAGCCGGCGCGGGCGGCCATGATGGCGGCAGCCGCGCCGGTGCGTGACTGGCGGCAATGGCTGAAACAGGCGCTGGTCGAGCCGTTCGCCGAATTTTTCCGCCGCTACCGCTGGCAGGCGCTGCTGGTGCTGGCGCTGATCGCGGTCTACCGCATCAGCGACGTGGTGATGGGCATCATGGCCAATCCGTTTTACGTGGACATGGGTTACACCAAGCTCGAAGTAGCGGCCGTCACCAAAATCTACGGCGTGGCCATGTCGCTGGCCGGCGCGCTGGTGGGCGGCAGCCTGGCGCTGCGCTTTGGCGTCATGCGCATTCTGGTGCTGGGCGCGGGCCTGGCGATCATGAGCAGCCTGTCGTTCGCGTGGCTGGCGGTGCACGGGCGCGACCTGACCATGCTGATCGCGGTGATTTCGGCGGACAACCTGGCCGGCGGCATCGCCTCGGCGGCGTTCGTGGGGTATCTGTCGAGCCTGACCAACGTGCGCTACTCGGCCACGCAATACGCGCTGTTTTCCTCGCTCATGCTGCTGCTGCCCAAGTTCATCGCCGGGTTTTCAGGCGACTATGTCAATGCCTTCAGCTATGTCACTTTCTTTCTGAGCACGTCCGCGCTGGGCGTGCCGGTGCTGCTGCTGGCCTGGCTGGCCGGGCGTGTTCAGGCGCAACACCCTCCGGGGGTGGAGCGCCCCGTGTATATTGCGGCCCGCTCGCCCGGAGAGCGAAGATCACAGGAACCTGTTTCATGAGTTTTTTGGCCATAGACGTGGGCAACACGCGCCTGAAATGGACACTTTATGAGCAGCCCGCGCCGGGCGCGGCGGTGCTGGCCAACGGCGCGGAGTTTTTGGAGCAGATCGAGCGCTTGGTCGAAGGCGCGTGGGCCAAGCTGCCGGAGCCGCAAACCATGCTCGGCTGCATTGTCGCCAGCCAGGCTGTCCGGCATCGGGTACAAAACCAGATGGAGCTGTGGTCGGTGGAGCCGCGCTGGGTGGTCGCTTCCGAGGCCGAGGCGGGCATCATCAACGGTTACGAGGTGCCCTCGCGCCTGGGGGCTGATCGCTGGGTGGCGATGATCGGCGCACGCCAGCACATGCTGCGCTATCACGGCGGCATGACGCGACCCATGGTGGTGGTGATGATCGGCACCGCCGTCACGGTGGAGGCGGTGGAACCGTCGGGCAAATTCGTGGGCGGCCTGATTCTGCCCGGCCACGGCATCATGCTGCGGGCGGTGGAATCGGGCACCGCCGGCTTGCACGTGCCCACCGGCGAGGTGCGCGAGTTCCCGACCAATACCAGCGACGCGCTGACTTCAGGCGGGACCTATGCCATTGCCGGCGCGGTCGACCGCATGGCCGGGCATCTGGCGCGGCGCTGCGGACAAGAGCCGGTGTGCATCATGACCGGCGGCGCGGGCTGGAAGATGCTGCCCTTCATGCATCGGCCCTGTGAACTGGTGGAAAACCTGATTTTCGACGGCTTGCTGGTCATCGCCCAAGAACGCGCGGCGCGGGAACGCGGTTTCCCGGCGCAATCGGTCGCTTGACTCCCGGTGCGGAAGCAAGACCAAGGCGACCCTTGATGGTGAGCAATGAGGTAACGGCCGCCGCGCGGGACTGGCTCAGCGTTGCCTCAACCCAGCAGCAAAGCGTCGTCGTCGAGTTGTTCGTGCCGCGTCTGCTCGAACATGTGCAGCAGGTCGGGCACGTCCAGGCCGCGCCGTTCGTCGCCCGCAACGTCCAACACCACCTGGCCCTGGTGCAGCATCACGGTGCGCTGGCCGTAGTCGAGCGCCTGGCGCATGCTGTGGGTGACCATCATGGTGGTGAGCCTGGCTTCCTCGACGATGCGCACGGTCAACTCCAGCACGAAGGCGGCGGTTTTGGGGTCGAGCGCGGCGGTGTGTTCGTCCAGCAGCAGGATGCGCGAAGGTTGCAGCGATGCCATGAGCAGGCTGACCGCCTGACGCTGGCCGCCCGATAGCAGGCCGATGCGGTCGGTGAGCCGGTTTTCCAGCCCGAGGTTGAGCAGCCGCAGTTTGTCGCGGAACAGTTCGCGGTCTTGTTTTTTCAGGGCCAGGCCAAAGCCGCGCCGCTGGCCGCGGGCCATCGCCAGCGCCATGTTTTCCTCGATGGTGAGGGT
>Ga0209629_10001336_pt1 | contig 15432 bp, 7 predicted proteins | sample TergutCu122P5_FD_187286 | JGI IMG/M metagenome (GOLD analysis project Ga0209629, IMG submission 187286) | Cubitermes ugandensis P5 segment gut microbial communities from Kakamega Forest, Kenya - Cu122 P5 (SPAdes) (version 2) | ecosystem: Host-associated > Arthropoda: Insects > Digestive system >...
AACTAGTGCAGCGTTGGCGGAAGTGTATTGAAGTGCGTGGTGATTTTGTGGAAAAATAATTATGCAGCATTGAAAAGGAATGTTGTAGGAATATTTCTTTTTTTATTTCACTAAAATATCTTTTCCAGTTCATTTTCTATTTACGTGGAGGCAAAACTTATCAGCCCACCCACGTATATAGAAATGTGTATGCTGAATCTTAAAACTACTTCTGTTAGTTCCCATATAATGGTAGTTTATAGGGCACCTGCTGGTAACTTTAACCTGTTTTTAAATAGACTTGATGACTCAATTACATGTAAATCAATATATAGAGCTGATTTAAATCTTATCTTATGCAGTGACATGAATATTGACTACCCACTGACAATGATAGAAAAAGACAGCTTGACTCAGTACTTCAAACGTATAACTTAACCTTTCCTACCAGATCCCAGGGTATCTCCAGTACTGCGATTGATATTATATTTATTGATGACTCAAAAATCTCAAATTATACTCTTTCTCCTTTTTTCAATGGTCTATCATACCATGATACTCAGCTATTGACAATAAAAGATATAAATTTGCAATCACAAGGTCATTATGTTTACATTACTAGAAACATAAAGAACTACTCAATTAATGAATTTAAAAATAGCCTAAGCTATGAAACTTGGGATTGTGTCTTTGGTCTAAATAACAACCCTGATGTAGACACCCTGTTTAATTCATATTTAAATAACTACCTAAGGATATTTCATAATCACTTCCCTCAACATAAGTTTATAAAGAGAAATAACCACAATTCTTGGATAACACCTGGTATTAAGATCTCCTGCAAACATAAAAGATTCCTTTATTGATGTGCTAGGAACAGTGATGTTATTTCTTTAAAGAAATATTATAAGCAATATTGTAAAATCCTTGCTAATGTCATAAAAAAAGCAAAAAATTATACATATAATAATCAAATAAATCAACAAATAATATCAAAACAACTTGGAACATCATTAAAACGAAAACTAATAGACATAAGAGATCTACAACCATGACTAATTACCATAACTCTCCTGAGGTATTGCAGCCTGCCCAACTCCCCGTCTTAAATGAAGTTCAAGCTCCGTCCTTCTTGGAACATCCATGATACATTCCCCACCGGGACCGCACAGGATACAACACACATTCATCTACCGATCTGCCAGTTTTCATATTGTATGTACCACGTAGTATGTCTTTTTTTGAACAGTACAAAATAAAGGGATGATTAATATTGTATATTTGCTAATGAATTTTCAAAAACACGTCCTGAAAGGAAACCTCAGATATACCACCAACTACACTGACCTTTCACACTGTCAGTCAGTTATAAGAAAATCTACTGAACATGATGGCTGGTTGGTATTACAATGTATGCTGTAAATACTGCAGAGAAAGTATAAAGTGAGTTGATGAAATAGAAAGGAAGGTTCCTGTCTTCTGGTATGAGATGACTCCAGACCACACAGTTATTTAAGATCCCTTTAATAATGTGTTATTTGTTTCTAGCTGAGTTGTCTCATTTTTTATGTATGTATATATCGGGTTCAAAAAGTTTTTCTACGTTGTCTGATACCTAGACTCCATTGCTTCCTATCTTCCCGCTGGCCTTCATTTACGTTTCTTTCGTTCATGGCCTTCTTTATTCCTTCCATCCAGTTTTTCTTCGGTCTTCCTTGTGCTCTCTTTTGTTTCGGTATCCACTTCAATGTTATTTTGGGCAGTCTTTCTTCTGCCATTCTTTAAACATAGCCACCTTGTTATGAAATGGTACTTGTCACGTGTGTAAAATCATAAATGTGCTGTGACAGATGAAGTGATGATAAGTAGATACCAGAATTTGTATGTTGTTACACAGAGATACTAGAAAGATAAGATTTCCATATTAACCTGTGACTGTGCCATGGATATGTATTAACTTTTTGTTTTTGGAGGAAGTGTTGCAAACCAACACTCCTGAATGGCACATTTTATTTTATTTTTTGTACCTAAAAGCTGATTGGTTAGTAGAACGAGTTCACTTCTTTTAATGATTAGTATCTGTAGGTCTTCTGTCTCATTTTTGTTATTTTACTGGGGCTTTAAACTTGGCCTGTCATTCTGAGGGATGAAAAGATGTGGTTTGTTACAGAACTTGTACTGTGAATAATAATAGGGACTGTAAGGTAATGTAAGAAAAAAATGTAAGAGAAATGCAGGGTACTTCATGATTTGGTCACAATTTCAGGACCATTTATATATGAAATACATTCCCAGTAAGAAATGTTGCTGGAACGTGAGTCCATTCTGTAATGGTTATGGAGTTGTGGGTGTTTGAACTTCAAGAACTGTGTGCATAACTCCTACAGTAAAATGAACAAAATAACATATGATTGCACTTCAAACACAAGAATTCCATTTAATTTTAAATGTTTCAAGAAATGAAAAATGACCTACAGTTCTTGGTAGTTAACTTCAATAGAACAGTAAAACAGAATATGTATTCAAGCTGGTGGTGCAATTAAACTTACTGTGAAAGGAACTGTACAGCATAAGAACTTAGGAGAGTCGGAGTTCTCACAGTGATACTGAAGATTCAAGTCTTCTGGGATGTTAAGCTCCATCAACATGTAAATGGTTAAGACTTGCCAAGAATGAATGGCCTGTGTGCCCTTGAAGATGGTAATTGGTTATACATCCAAGAATAGAGTGATATGTCTTGGAAAACCAAAGTACAAACTTATGTTGAAAGGCTTAAGTAGGTTAAGAGCCCACTGGAGATTGAAATTGAAATGAGAAGATATTCAGATTATTGTCTTCTGGGGTGTGGTGTGTAGTTTTGTAAATTGGTACCTATAGCCATACGAACCTGAAATTTAGTATGGCAAAGTAATAATGGGATGCATCTTGGTGAAATGGGTTTGAATTTGATTAATATGGGTAAACACAGGAACCAGCTTCTTTACAGTGCGTACATTAATGAGTGTTTGGGTTACATTAAAAGGGAAGTTCTTGACCAGGTGAACAACTGTCACCCTCTGAAGTATGACTCTATGCCACTGAGTTGTAATCAATGTCCAGACTTTGTCTTCTGGATCATGTCACCACGTCTCTGTATTCATGGTCACGGTATTTATACAGAAGTGACACAAGGATGTGAGAAAATATGGCTGTATTTTAGGGCCACGCTAAACGGGAAGCTAGAACAAAATAAACAAATAATGTAACCTGATCAAAATAACCAAAATGATCAACCAGGCATCTGACCAACTGATGAACTAACCAATAAATAAATTGATTTGCTGTAAACATAAGGTCAAAACTGCATTACAAATACTGGATATTTGTAATGCATGGGGCCACAGGTGTAAGAAGTTTAAGAACCACTGGTCTTGCATAATTTTTGTACTTGGTGTAATGAATGACTGAAATTCCAGTGTTACCACAGAGTTTTTTGGAACATATCCCTTTTTATGTATATCTTACTGTGCCATATAACATATTTTTCTGTAGGAAAATTCACCAGAGGAGAATAACAGAACTGAGTGAATGGCAAGAATGAATACTTCCCATCATGATGAACGTTATTTGACTGGAACTAGGGATACTTACCTCACCACAGCTGTAAAACAAGGAAGAGCGCAGATTTACATATATAAAATTTAACACCAACTTTTTGCACAACATTTTTCTTATGTTAATGCTCCAACATGTTTTGATCTTAGCTACTAGCCATTTTCAGACAGATCATAAGTTTTTCAGCATGTGCAGCTTATACTGCGACTTCATGGTAGACATTCTACATGTGAATAAATAATAATTATGAAGATTAAATGTCACAATTCTTAAAATCAGTTAAAATATAGTTAGAATGCAGTGTAAAATGATTTGATTTACCTGTTTATATAACTGTTGTGTCCAAATGTCTGTTCCAATCTTTCTTCAAGCCCCAACAAGACCAAGTATATGATATTTTCAGTGTCCCCATCCCAGAGATCAGTGAAAGGGGTAACCATAAATGGTGTAACTTATGAAGGAGTAGCTGAGGTCATTTACTTGGGCACACTAATCAGTAATGATAATAGCATGGATAAAGAAATACAAAAACATATTTTGGCTGGCAATAGAACTTATTTTGCCGCTATAGTCTCTTCAGGAGTAGACTTTTATCCAGAGCTACCAAAATTTTATTATATTAGACACTAATAAGACCGGTAATGTCATATGGAGCGGAAGCACGGACAATGACAAAGAAAGATGAATGAGTTCTTCTAGTCTTTGAAAGAAAAATATTTAGAAGAATATATGGTTCTAAATAAGAAAACAGTAAATGGAAAAGTAGGACGAATCGAGAACTAGAAGAGATGAGTATGGGAGAAAATATAGTAAAATGGATAAAAGGGCAAAGGATAAGCTGGTTAGGTCACCTGGAGAGAATGGAGGAGGATAGGATGCCCAAAAGATCTTCACCCAAGAACTGGAAGGGACGAGACGAAGGTGAAGACCCAGGAAAGGATGGAAAGAGGAAGTAGAGATCTTCAAGTGCTGGGAGTGAGAAGATGGATTGAGTTGGTGATAGATAGGGAAAAATGGAAGGATATTTTTTGACAGGCCAAAGCCCACAATGGGCTGTAGTGCCAATGGAAGAAGAAGAATCGTTCTTCAAATGAAATAAGTCCTGGAATAAAATTTCCAGTATCTTGTGTTCACGTTATGAATGAACACGCTATAGCATAATTAAACCTTTTAAAACGAAGCACAGACTGCTTTATTTAAAGACCCAGTTCGTACCATGCAGTAAACACTTTTCATCTCAGTTATAATAACCAATCAGTTTATGATGTACATGGCACAAGTCGCTGTTTGTTCTCAGATAAATACAAAACCCATAAATACAGTGTGGGCAGAGCATACGATTGTTGAATGTTAAACTTGTTGGTGCATCACATAACCAGTAGGCTTTAAAAGGTTAAAATCATTTTATACTGTATTTTAACCACAAACTGATTTTAAGAATTGTGACATATAATCTTCATACTAATAATTTATCTCACATGTAGAATTCCTACCATATAAATTGAAGCATAACTGCATATGCTAAAGCATGAGCTCCCTGAAGACGGCCAACAGTTAAGGCTTGAACATGTCAGAGCATAGACAATTTTAGTATTGTACATACTGTGCATGATGCAAAATTCAACTTATCAAACCAACCTTACCTGCACTGAAATGTGAACACAATAGATACACAATCTACTACATCTTGCGGCACTTCTGGGAGTAAAGCAGCCAGGGTGTGACATTTACCACCCACCCCATCTAGCCCCAAGATTACAGAAAGAGTACAACTATACCTCTGCCTTCCCTCTGGGCCTTTCATGCCTTGTTCTAGGGTGAACTTTTATTCATAGTGTTCCTGTACTGTTGAGGAAAATTGGATGCACTGAAAAACATGCTTGTGTCCAGAACTGAAACATTTAAATTCTGCATGTGTTATTGCTTGTTTCTGTGTGTCTTTTATGTACTTGTGAGGGAAATAAAATTTGTCCCCTTTTTATGGTCGATAAGTGTCCCCTTTTCTTATGATAGATGTAGTCCAGCTTGTGGTACATTTTCCTGTGTGTGTGTGTTTACACATTTAATTTTCATATTTCATTTTACATAATCATTCATCTTTGTTAGCCTAGTGGCACACTCCAGCTGAGGGGCACTGATCTTCACAATAAGCGCTTTTAAATCATCTGCTCATATGTAGCGTATCCTGCTGCAACGGCTCCTTTTCTATTATGTATACATACATACATTCACAGATCCATCATTCGCACAGGTCGGATTGAATCTGGAATTCGTCATGGAAAGAGGTAATTCCAATATGCAATCAAGTCAAAGCAATAAGTTACAAAATTACATAAAATTTGTAGAAACATGATAAATAACAAAGAAAAGATCATAAGTACACAGTAGTTCAAAGCAACATATGCATTACAAAATAATGAAACAAGTAAAGTATTCGTATTCATATATGTACATTTTAAAATTAAGTAGAATTAAAAATAAAAAAAAGGAACACAGTACAAAGTGTTTATTGTATGTTACTTAATAAGTGGGAAAACGCACGGCGTGCATGCGTTTTGTCTGCAGTATTGTTCGTAAATGATGTAGGTTATGTAATACTGAATGAAATAAGACAGATATAATAGAATATAATTCGTTTAATTCTATACATCTTTAATAGGCCTTGGCGAAGGATGTAAAACATATCACAATACAAATATCAACAATTGTAATTATTGCAAGAACACCATACTCGCACTTGTCACCGTATAATAAAAAGGCAGTGGTTGAATCAGGCATTCAAAACTGTGGACTCAAAACACGAAGCACATTTTCTCGACTACAGTGTGAAATGTGCATCTTCCGATGCTGTAATCTCTCTTGTTGTTCAAACGCGTATCCTTTCGACACAAATTTTACTAGCTTGGTTATGGTATTTATACACGTGTGACCTAATAGCGCGTCACTATTTTGGCACTACTACACAGCAAAAGTGCGAAATAAACCGCTTGAATTAACATTCGAGTCAATCAGAAGCTCAAGGGAAGGAACTCTGTGAGTATACAATGATCATTTGAGGCTGGCAAGGACTCTACAATACAGTGACCACATATATCTGTCCCCAAATTTGAAGTTTATTTACAGTCTTTAAACTTCGTGCACTTACGAAATTTATAGTCTGCAGATCGTTCCTAACCCATTTTACGTAACCAGTGACCCGTCCGTACCGGAGTGGTCAAAGTACTGTCAAGACAGGTCCCAGGTTTTGTATTTCAGAATTAATTAGCTAATGGATTTTGTAAACAGTCACAGGCTTATACTGCAAAATGCTGCAGTTAGGTGGAAGACTTAACAATAAAACAGCATGTAAACGAGAAGGAAACATAACCATTCCCATTGCCATAAAATGGGAAGTCAAACATAAACTTCATGAAACCAGCATATTTTACATTCTAGAAATGTGTTCTCAAGAGAAGTTGAAGTTTTAAATACTAATCATCACTTCACATCTCAGGAACATGTGTTAAGTGATGCTAGGGTCACTCACACCCCAGAAGTTCTTATGCCTTCCATGTTATGATTAAATGCAAGAAATCAAAATGTAAGTTATGGTGCCCCATACTAGCATGATATTCATATGAACTTTTTATGAGGCAGCTGATTTGTTAAGAGGGTTTCTAAGAGGCATATATGCATGGATGGACAGACTCTTGGAAATCTGTGTGTGTACTGGCATTGTTAAATTTTTTGGTGCCTGGGCCGAGTAATCACAATGACGATCCCTCACAGACATTATAAACATTTAAAAAGTTACAATTATTGATTGAATTTCCTATTATTTTATTTTAATATCTTAATATTTTTTAGCAAAAAAAAAATCAGATTTTCATTTAAAATGTTAAGATTGTCACTCCTTGGACTCCACAGTCTGGGACAGCTACACCACTCACCTTACCGTAGCCACAACCCTGCACGCGCGCGCATATTGCTTATATTGTGGGGAATGAACATCCTATTCTATACCTCTGCTGGCTTTTAGTGAAAAGTCTTAATTCCTGTTTTTCAGGAAGAGAACCATCATGTTTCAGCACATTCAACCAGATAATCTCATAAATCTGGCATTAGAAGCACTTGGAGACTATGTGTGCACTCTTTGTCTACAATTCATGGAATTATATCACAAGGGTTCTGCACGTGGAGAACTTGAAAAAACTTGTAAACTTTTAAAAACCCTCCTTTGTGATACAGTACCCCCATCGATAGCCAATGAGGTTACCTACAAACTTTTGAGATCAGTAGATAATCTGTATGATGACTTACATGACTTGATCAAGGAACCATGGTGTGAGGAAATTCTGCAAGTACTAGTACAGTCAATAATTCACCCGGCTGTTACAAAACTTAACTTTGGTTCAGATCACTTGCACGCATTATCATATGGATATGAGTGGAATTTCATTGTGCCTTTTGTCTACAAAGCTATAAGGGATCTGAGTAACTTGAAGAAATTGGAAATAGGAAAATTACGTTGTGTGGACTGGACAAATTTGTTTGTAAACATTTCTGGTGTTGCAGCAAATCTGGAAGAATTTACCTTCATGTGTAACTGTGACAACAGTGTATTGGAAGTTATTTCAGAATCATGCAGAGAGCTGAGATGTGTTAATGTTTATGAGTCCATTTATGTTACTGATTCAAGTGTTGATGCCATACTCAAATTTCAGCACTTGGTGCAGCTGAACGTAGAGAAAACCAGTATATCTGAATTTGGTGTTACAAGGTTACTGAATGGACTGGCAAATAAAACAGCATCTGGTTTTGGATATACTTGGACCTGCTCCGCTCAGCTGTTAAGTTTTGGATGTAGTGAAATTACATCTTCTCACCTCAGTCTTTTAGTTGACAAGTTTCCAAATCTCATAGCAATTAATTTGACCTGTGATAGAAATTGTAACATAACAGCTTTAAAAGGGCTTGAAAATCTAAAAATGCTCAGACTTTCATGTGTTAAATTCCCACAAATTGAACAGCTTCTTATTACATTTTGGAACCAGCTGCAGTGTTTGGATATCTGTGATGTTGGTGCCATTAATGTTAAAGCTATTGGAGAAACGTGTACCTCTCTAAAGTGCCTCCACATTACATCATCTGATACATCATCAATTCCTGCATTTGAAGAAAATTTGTCACCTCTTCCTGGCTTCAAATCTGTGATCTGTCTATGTCTCCGCTTAGAATATAACCCTGAAATGGTTGAATATGTACTGTGTCAATGTGTTAATATAAGAGTAGTTGATATAACTATAACTGTTGGTAATGACAACACCATAATTGAGTCCGTACTTAAGAGGAACCCGCTGAAATATTTAGAGGAATTTAACTGGTGGACATGGTCACCGTGCAAATTGTCATGTCTTACTGCTAAGCAAATTATTGAACATTGTCCCTGCTTAGTAGTACTTCGAGGACCTTTTGTGTGGCAGAGGCGTGGAGATGTTCGGAAGCTATGTAAGGATGTAGCACGAGTCATGTATTTGGAACCACAGGTCCTCTGACCTGCCGAACTATGTGCCATAAACGTTTGAATAATGACTTGGGCAAGTGTCTACAATTTCGATGCTAGTATCTGGCCTTTATTCACGCCATAGCTCTGGTATGTAATTGCATACTTTAGGAATGGTAGTACAGTGCTTGGATTTGGGAATGTTTGCTGATTTAAATAAAAAATTCCCATGTGTGTTGTTTAAAATGATAGAAATGTATCACATTTAAATTTTGGTCGGAACAAATGCTCAGAAACAGTTTAATGAATACAGAATACACTAACATTGCAAATTGGGATTTAAGTCCTTGGGCAATTCAAAGTGAAGTGATGTTTGTGGTTGTCACACCAGTCATTACGAAGACTACTGCCTTCTAGGATGTGACATTGTGTATTCTGGTAGAAATTTACACACTTAAGGAGGAATTTGTCACCTGCATCTTCAGGATAGAAGAAACCAAGACGACTAAAACATCAGGTTCCTTCAACATGTCAGTACACATTTACCACACTACATGGCATTAGATAACAGAAGGTGGCTGTTTTCACAGTCACTGCCATGAGAACAACAAACTTTACATTATAAATATTCCTGGTTTTGTGAGAATTGAGGTTTTGATGGCAATTAGTATCAAGTTGTGGAGTTCTTCCTGAATCCATAAAAAATAACTTTTTTCCCATTCTGTTTCAAACCTCTTAAACAAAAGCATATGCCAAGATGGGCAGAGTACTTAGAAATTTCTGGTTTCAGTAATGTAATAAGATACAATCAGCCTGTCAGCCTCAAGAATCTTGCACCAAGTTCAACTGCGCAGAACATAAAGGCTCTCAGTGTTAAATTACTTTGGTTAGAAGGTCTGACGGCAAAAGTAAGTCCTTCTAGAACACTACATCGTACAGAAAGAGGAAACACTTGTTTTAAAAACAAGCTGGAAATTGTGGCATGTTGAGTCCATAGACTTAACATGTTCCATAATTCCACTCAGCATCCGCAGTCACCCATAACTGTCAAGGACCATCCACATTATGTGCAAAAGATTTATTTCATTTCATTTCATTCATTTATTTTCCATAAATCTTTTATAAGATATGGAAATAGTCATTTCTGTAATAATACAAGAAAAAACATACATATATAAAATTTGTGAGAAATTTGTATCAGTATGTGTAAGTAATAAACAATAATGATACTTGATACAAATTAAAATATAAGAACAATTTCAGGATTAAAACCAACATTCCATTTTACAAGGAGCAGTGTAACCTGTATAACAGAACATGATTGTAATGATTTGCAAGCACAGTCTGGTGACCCCAACAAACTTGGAAGCGCTGGAACTGCCCCCGTGTATCAGACGTACCTGACTTGCATTTGTTGGTTGGCACGGTAGATGAACGTCCGGAGCAGCTACATGTGACAGCATTATGGTCACTGGTGAACTTGAAAACATTCAGATTACCATGTAACTGTACTGATAATGTTATGTCTCTAGGATGCTCTTGCAGAAACATGAAGTGTACTGATTTCCACTGTTCTCCAGTAACTAATATGAGTGTGGGATCCAATGTGGATCTTCAATATTTACTGAAGGTGAATAATAATAATAATAATAATTTATTTAGTAGTCCAGAGATCCACCAGAGTGGATATAGAACTTGTCAACAGATTACAATAAACATGGTACAAAATGAGTGCTGACAATAAGATACATATAAGAATGATTTGTGGTTATAATACATAACTAAAACAAAATCAAGTTTATACAAGGAAATGTAATCAGTTTAGAATATACAATCACTGAATACATGTGTGATATAACTAGGTAAAACCTACAACCATTCAGGAGTGCTCATCTAATGCATGTCAAAAGATCTTAAATCATTATACCGCTATATTCAAAGTTTTGTAATATAGTCCTTAGTTCACAGGTGACTAAAGTATTCCTCCAAGGTGTAAAATGAATAAGTGTATAAAAATTTTTTTGAAGCAATTTTAAATTTTTTCTGGTTACCAGCAACATGCTTAGTCTCTGAGGGTAACTTACTAAAAATGTACTCGTATGTAGAACATCCATATCTGAAGATAGTTGTGTGCTTCTGTTGAGGAGACTGTCTCAGAATAATGCAACAGTGAGGAGTTTTGGGTGTAGTGCTATGTCAGCTCTCAACTTGACATTCTGATCAATAAGTTTCTGAACCCTACTCAAGTGAATCTGGTCAGTTTTAGCTGTGACCTTCTTTGGTCAAAGAAGGAGAAAATTTGCAGGTACTGAGACTGCAAAATGATAAACTTTCTCATCTCAGAGGGGCGCTTCTCATATCAGGATGGCAACTGTTGGTGTTGAAATTTGTAAGACTTATTGGAGTTGATGTGAAAGTAGTAGGTGAGAAGTTTCATGTCTTAAGAATCTCATACTAAGGAGCTGTAACACTCGTTTTCTTGAAAATGGTAGCTAAAGTGATCTGCTACCAGGTTATATATATACTGCCTCACAGTTTTAATGTTAGTCATGTGAGCATTGTGACTTAAGGCACCAGTGATTTTTAACATTGAAAATGTTATTAGAAGAAACCAATTTCATTTTATAGAGGACCTGCATTTGGAACTGCATGTCAATCAACTGCTGATGTCGGCTGCCAGAATGATTATGGATAACTGTATCTAGCAAACAGTCTTAAAGGGCATCGCTGAGGTGAGAAAAATAAATGAACAGAGTCACTTCAGGTGAAATGTGGTAGGATAAAAGGATTACATCAGTCAAACACATCATATTTATTTTAGTTGCTGAGTTTACATGTTGCCCATGTAAACTCAACAACTAAAATAAATATGATGTGTTTGACTGATGTAATCCTTGTATCTTGTCTATAAACACATAGGGATGGCTACCACTAAGTTTTGAAATGTGGTAGGTATGAACGATATACAATACATAATAAATGCGCTTGTATTTATAGACTTGATGGGAAAAACGTCTATGAATTCGGACAAATTAAATGTAAGAAGGTGGCAATAAACATAGTCAACATTTAAATTGTGGTCTTCTACATGATGACACCATGCACTCTGGTAGGTGGTTACCAGTGGTTTGGGACAAACCTACTGCCTCCAGGTCCAGGAACATAAAATACCGTAAATCGCCCCAGTCTTTTCAAAACTCTGTCGAGCATTAACACACATTTCAATGGGAGTGGGAGAATCCACGGAGTATATTTAGAGAGACCACATGGAGCGCTTAACTGGTCATGAATTTTCTGTCCGTTTAGGAAAACTTAAACTCCTTCACTAGTTGAGCCGTGTTCACACAGACCCCTGTTTTGAACCAAGCGAATGAATTTTTCGTAGCCGTAATTCTGGTTAAAATGCCTACCGATACAGTTCTGATCCGATCTCTTCGTCTTTTAACCTTGGTTTCTCGTGGTTGTGGTAGGTGTTTCCACAGGTCCTACGTATTGTGTCTTATTTATGGCCTGTGCCAATTTGAGAAGATCGACGATTGCGTGCTCTTTATTCCGAGATACTAGATGATCTGTGATTCCGAGTGCAATCCATGATTGTAATCCATGATGGTGAGAAGTTTAGACAGACAGACAGACAGAGGTTTTTTACAGGCACATGTAAAATTAGTATTAAAAGCTTAGACGGATATACGACGTTTAACTTTCGGAGTACTTTGAATAGGTCGCAGTGGATCATACAATTCCTTACATATACCATCAGCGTCGTTTAAGTAAATCCGATAGGTGGGGAAATATGTTTGACATGCTTCGTCGCTGGTTGACATGAGAATGATCAAAATCGTAAACTTCATGTAAAATAAATACATATTAAATAGTAGTATCGCTAGCCAATATATGGGAGGACCAAAGAAGACGAAGAAGGATGGTAAGTTTACGTTTGGAATTGTGTATGGTCTTGCGTTCGGCGGGTTTTAAACGGGTTTTGTTTGGGAGTACGATATATCAGACTGACATCATAGGTTGAATTACATGGGGCTTGTACATAAAGAATAAGGTCTGGAGTTTGTTAGTCCACAGTATTACTGGCACATGGCTGCTTGTTGATTTAGTCAACAATACATTTTTCAGTCTTTCCACACGTGGAAGTGTGCAGATAATGGTCTGAGAGTATGCGACACCGTGTAGTTTGGTAGGTGGGTACTAGCATTTTGGAGGTACAAGCAAAATTAGGGCAGAACCTGAAAATGGCGGTAGCAGGTTCTTCGGCAGCATTGGTACCCATGTGTCAAACTGCACAGTGCCATATCAAATATGAATACTCACCACCAAGAAATTGTCAAGAAGTAAGTTTGTGCTAATCCACAGTGAGGTTTATACATTTGCAGCATGTTGACTGTTGGTTTATTTACCAGTGCCAGAGTATATCAACCTTGTGTTCTCTGTAATCCACTTATTTATATTTTTTATCATAGTTATTACTTTGTGTGTGTGTGTGTGTGTGTGTGTGTGTGAGAGAGAGAGAGAGAGTGAGATATGTCATTATCATCATTATTGTGTTGTGTTCTTAAGTAGCTTTATAACCCCAAATTTGTTGTACTGATTGCAGATAATAGTAAAAAATGGAAGAAGCGTAAAAGAGATGATGAGGATTATATATATGCCGAAGAAGATGTAGTTGATGGTGGAGATGGAGGCAAGTTGTTTGGAGGAAATATAAACAATATGCATGTGAAAATGCATCATTTCATGTCTTTATGTTATGCATGTCACATTTATGCATGATAAAACTATAACAATTGAGCACAACTACCACTATGTTAAATAAACTTCGGGTGTATATTTTGGCATTTTGTATCCAGACAGGTCTTGCTTTACTCTAGGTTTATGTTCCTGACAAAGTTTGTGCAATCGAACACAAAATTCCCATTTAAGACAGTGTATTTCCTGGGGATTAGAGATTTGACAACTTCATCCTATATAGTGTATGACTATATCACTAGTAGGCATATGGACCTGTAGAGTGTATATATACAGTATATATATATATATATATTTCTGTACAGTGTACAGGCAGCTCTTGTTTTACGCCAGAGTTACTTTCCTGAGAAACATCGCGCAGATTGAACACAATATTCCCATTTAAAACAGTGTATTTCCTGGGGGTTAGGGGATTCACAACCTCATCTTATATAGTGTATGAAAGCCAGAGTGTCAGCAGAAGCAGCTCTTCTAGTCATTTTAATGTTATAAAAAATATATCTCTTTGTGAACCTGCTAAACTAACCTGTACTTCCACTACTCTCCTGATCTGGCTCCAGCTGAGTTTAACTGTTTCCCTCTTCTGAAAGCAGCATTAGAGGGATGGCACTTTTTTGATGCTAAGAATGTGATGGAAGGGCTGAAAAGGCTTTCACAAAATGGCCTCCAGGAATGTTTCCAATCCCTTTACAGTTGCTGGCCTAAGTGTATAGTTGTACAAGTTTACTATTTCAAAGGAAATGTAGCTTGAATTGTTGTAATGTTTTGTATTTCTCAGAAATAAAATGATTTTGGGAACATTTTGAAGGTACCATGTAAATGAGCCATGGGATTATATGACCAACGTAATCAATCCATAAACGTGACTAATGGCATACAGTGACATCACTTTCTGCTCCTACAGAAGATAAGTGCAACCATGAACTGTTTATTCCAAATCATGTTAAACTGAAAATTAGCTTGTAAATTTGAAAAGTGATGTAAATTTGCCCTAGAGAAAAAGGACGCAAAAAGAATTTGTGTTCAACGAGACCTGCCAGTACAAGCTATCCCTGGGCTGCATAGTAATGCAAAGGTGCAATATACAACATGTATAAAATAAAATAAGATAACATAAAATAAACATGTGCAACCCTATCTTGTTACAAATGTCATACGCATGGTATGTTAAAATTATGTTGATCTCTTATTTTGTTGATGTGATGTCTTAAACTGTAGCAGTTTATCTAGTTAAATAGAACTTTAAAATAATATTAAAAATTAAAAGTAAATTACATGGTGTAAGTGGTATGGATTTTTCAAACCCATGACATGACCTTCTGTTGTGTTGGATACATGTAGATGTTCTTATCAGGAAGTTTGTGTTTATTTTACAGAGTTGTATTTTTGTCTGTAATGTTAAGTGTGTATGTATATATATATATATATATATATATAGATGGTTGATATAGTTTTAATGCAGCTTGGGTGCATGAAAATTATATGAACCATATATACAGGGTGTTTCACGACTTTAGGGCATAACTGCAGGAGGTGATTTCCTAGGTCTTTGTGATGAAAAAAGTTCATACAAACATGTGTCCGATTTTGGACGGTTACGGAGTTATAGGCGTTTTTTA